>Ga0172366_10000804_pt1 | contig 23656 bp, 10 predicted proteins | sample LakKivSesite69cm_FD_114533 | JGI IMG/M metagenome (GOLD analysis project Ga0172366, IMG submission 114533) | Sediment microbial communities from Lake Kivu, Rwanda - Sediment site 69cm | ecosystem: Environmental > Aquatic > Freshwater > Lake > Sediment | place: Rwanda: Western Province, Lake...
CGGTCTAGGACGTTTTACGGACAGCGACTCGAATCACGCAATATCACGATTGCACGACGACATTCGTGCAAGGCCAAAGTGTGGGAGGTTATATCAGGTTAACGAGAAAAAAATATCAAAAAGGAGATGTTTCATTTTTTCTTGAAGAGCGGGTCGGCTTCTTGGAGAGCCCGCCGTTGTATCTTCCCGATAAGGTTCTTGGGGATCTCCTTGATGATCTCGATGTACTTGGGCACCTTCCAGTCGGTCATGTTCTCCTTGGCCCACGCGAGCAACTCCTCCGGCGTCGCGGTCTCGCCCGGTTTCAAGGCGACCCATGCCTTGACCGCCTCGCCCGTCTTCGGATCCGGCAGGCCAGCGACGGCGACCTCGGACACCTTCGGGTTATGGCCCATGAGTTCCTCGACCTCAGCAGGGAATACCGAGTGCCCTGACATCTTGATGAGCTGCTTCTTGCGGTCGCGGATCGCGAAGCGGCCGTGCTCGTCCATAAAGCCAATATCGCCCGTGAGCAGCCAGCGCTTCCCGCCCCACTCCTGGATGTTGTCTTCGGTCGTGCCGAGGTACCCCTTCATGACTTGCGGGCCGGCGACGCAGATCTCGCCGATGCCCTTCTCGCCGAGCTCCTTGATCGGCCCCTTGGAGAAGTCGGCCGCGTCGAAGATCATGACGTCGGTGCCCGACGCGGGCGTTCCGATGTAACCGGGCTCGCGCTCGCCGAAGAAGTTGTTGCACGTGACCAGGGGGCTCGCCTCGGTCAACCCGTAGCCCTCGGTGAGGGGCGCACCCGTTTTCTCGGTGAACGGCTTGCGGACGTACTCGTGTAGCGGGCCTGCAGCCGAGATGCACATCTTCAGCTTTCCCTTTATCGAATACTTGTCGATTGTCTCTTGCGGGAGATCGGCGATGCGCTTGAACAGGATCTCGGCACCGCAATAGCAGATGCCGTTCGGGTCGCTGCCGTCGGGGAGCTTGATCGTCGTGATGTCGTGCAAGATCGTCTCCGTCGGTGGCGGGCGCGGGTACAAGATGATGAACGAGCCCGATGCGACGGCCACGTTCATGACAGCGGTCATGGCAAACGAGTGGAAGAATGGCAGGACACCCATCATCGCCGTCTTGGGGCCGAGGTCGGGGTCGCTCTCCTTCTCCTTCTGGTTCACGAGCAAGTACTCGGCTTGCTTGGCATTCGAGTAGCAGTTCTCGTGGGTCAAGACCGCTGCCTTCGGGACGCCCGTGGTGCCGCCGGTCATGATCAACGTCGCCGTGTCCTCGGCCGGGTTGATCTTGACGCTCGGCGGGTTCGGCTCGGTTTTCAGCACCTTGAGGTACGGCACGACCGCGGGATGGGAGACCTTCGCCGACGGGATCTTCTTGAGGGCCTTCCCCAGGATCTTCTTGATCGGGGACAGGCCGCTACAGTCGTCGGTGATGTTCGTGATGATGATCTTCTCGAACGTCCACTTGCCCTCGTCCAGCACGGGCTTCACGATCTCGACGAACAGCGTGTCGAGCGAGATGAGATATTTCGCGTTGATCGTCTTGACCTGGTGCAGCATCTCCATGGGCTTGTAAGTCGGGTTTATGCCCGAAATGATGGCGCCGATCTTCGTCGCGCCATAATACGCCACGGCGTACTGGATGCAGTTCGGCAGAAGCGCGGCGACCACGTCGCCTTTCTTCACGCCGATCGATGCAAGGTAGGTCGCGAACCGGAACACCTTGTCCGCGAACTGCTTGTACGTGATCCAGTTGAAGCCCCCCACCTCGAAGGCGATGAACGGCAAGTCGCCCCAATTCTTCACCGCCCTGTCCAGCAAATCTGGCAAGCTCAAGTTGAAATCGATATCGAGCTGGTGCGGCAGTTTCGGTGGCCAATACTTGGATTTAAACCACAACCGCGATTCATCAACAGGATACTTTATTGTCATTTTGTTTCACTCATATTCATGCATTGCTGGTTCAATTCCCAAATGCGGGTTGGTCCTGATCGGATCGCTGCATTCCGCCAATTGGCCAAGCGCTTGATCATTCGCCAACCTTGACTCATATTCCCCCGTGCGCGTATAAGAAGCTCTCCATGTAGGCCCTTCGCATGGCCCATTGGGGCAACGCGTATTAACGCGATGCACCTTTGCATCCACATGTCTTGGATCGAGACTTCGGCGCGCGTGCCCGCGATATTCGTCGGCCACAGCAATCCCATGAACGCCATCGAGGACAACGAGTACTCGCTCGCGTGGCGGCGGTTGGGAAAGGACCTTCCCCGGCCGGGCGCCATCTTGTGCATTTCGGCACACTGGGAAACGCGAGGCACGCGGGTTACTGCCATGGATCGCCCGCGAACCATCCACGACTTCTGGGGGTTCCCCGACGGGCTTTATAAGGTGCAATATCCCGCTCCAGGCTCTCCCGCCTTGGCCAGGCACGTGCAAGCCGCCATCGGCCGGCACGCGGTCGCGCTGGATACCGAATGGGGACTCGACCACGGCACCTGGTCCGTCTTATCGCGCATGTACCCCGCCGCGGACATCCCGGTCGTCCAGCGCGGCATAGATCATGGCCGCAAGGGTGATCATTATTACCAGATCGGGAAAAAGCTTTCCGCCCTTCGCGAACAAGGCGTGATGATCGTTGGCAGCGGGAACATCGTCCACAATCTCGGCATGATGGAATTTTCTGATCAGGGATACGATTGGGCCATCGAGTTCGACGCCCTCGTGAAGCGGCTGATCGAATCCGGGGATGACACGTCGTTGATCGACTACGAGGCGCTGCCACGCAGTTACATGCCGATCCCGACGCCAGAACATTGGGTCCCGCTCCTGTACGTGCTCGGCGCCCGAGACCGCGGCGAGAAGGTGCGGTTCATCGCTGAAAAGGTCACGCTCGGTTCAATCTCGATGCGCTGCGTCATCTTCGCGTGATCCATACAAGATAGAAATGGAGAACGTTGATCCTTCAAGTAAAACAAGGATTTCCCGAAAAAAGACAGTCAGTTCACGGACCCCGCGCCTTTCTTCGCGAGTCGCTCCTTCTTTTTCAGCTCCTTCTCGTGAAAACGGTTTCGCTCCTTCAAGATGGGAAAACTTTCGTGATCTTGTTGAACTGGAACTCGAACATACCAGAGACGAGAAACGCGATGCAGCACTTCTTCTGGTCGTTGTCGTCATGATAACCCATGAGCCCGCCCTTGAATAACATAGCATCGAGTTTTTCCTCGATCTCCTTCTCCTCGAGCTCTTCAAACCTCGCAATCAACGACGACGGGATAATGGTCGGAATATGTCTGGTTGGCGCCGTACCAGGCCCGAAGTATCGTGCAATTATTCACGGCGACCAGGCTATTCACCAGGATGAAATCGATCTTCCGGTTGGACGGGGTGGAATACAAGGCATCGAAATCCGGCGCATAGGAGAACGTTATCGGGCCCGTGTAGGTATCGACGAGCGGGATGGTTCCGCCGTGGAGCAAGATGTCGAACGCAGGCAGCGTCGTGTTGTACATGTTGAAGTCCCCCATCAAGAACACGGGAAGGCCGCCGGCATGCAATGCCATTCGTTCCTTGATCAGTCTCGACGCGGGCTCGTGAAACGTGGCGTACCCGCTCGTCGCGTAGTGCGTGTTGAAGACGACGAGCTGCGCCCCGGTCTCGACCCGCACGAGCCGCGCCCACGTGCACACGCGGTAGTTCCTCGGGTCCCATTGCTTCGACGGGTAATCCGGGGTAGGCGACAACCAGAACGTGTCGCCATCCAGGAAGGAAAACCTGGTCGCGTCGAAGAAGATCGCCGAGTGCTCGCCGCCGTGCACGCCGTCGTCACGGCCGAACCCCGTGTACTTGTAGATCCTGCCCGTCGACCCCGACAAGGCATTCACGCGCGCCTTGATGTCCTCGAGCTGGAACTGGTACGCTTCCTGGACGCCGATGATGTCCGCGTCGAGCGACGAGACGTAGGTGCAAAACGCGTCCCGGCGGTTCACCCAGTTGTTGGCCGGGTTCTTTTCATGCGCGACGCCGAGGCGAATGTTGTAGGTGACTACGCGTATATTCGCTGCCACGATAGACGTCGGCGCCGCGGGCGCGGGGGCATGGTACTTGATCACGCCGCTCGACAAGATCACGGCGCCGCACAGCACGGTGAAGCCGATCACCGCCACCTGGACCACGCGCTTGACCGGCCGCGGTGGCCGCCACGGAGCCAAGAAGCCCGGCAGCCCGCGGGGCTTCTTAACGACGTTGGGCACGACCGCGATGGCCACCCCCGTGCCGAAAATGGCGTAATAATAGTTCGCGATGATGCCGGGGAACAAGAAATACATCCCGACAGGAAGCAAGTGGAGGACGGCCGCTATCACGACCAGGAAGGCGTTGAGGAAGCCCAATTTCACCCGGCACGCCATCCGGTTGCCCCTCAAGGCCCAGCCTCCCGCCTCGTTGCCTTTAATCGCCTTGGACGCGCTGGACGTGTAGGCGAAGCATCGGACGAGCAGGTGCATCGCGAACACGATCGGGAACAAGGCAAAGGAGCAGCCGAGGGCTGTTACCACGATCATCTCGATCGCCACGTCCCGCCGCGAGCGCGAGTCCACCGAGAAGTGATCCCGCACGAGCCAGAACGTCAAGGAATACACGAGAAGGCACGCCCCGGTCAGCGCGGCGTTGCAGAGAATCGACAAGAAGCCGGCGGGATAGAGGAGCCCAAAAATGTCGTCGGTGACGCGCGGGTTCACGCTCCCGAGCAGTTCATGCATGAGTATGAGATGGCGCCGTGGAGAATAAATTAAAACTCGAGTTTCTGGTGGCATGTCCAGCAAGGCTCTTCCATGCTCGCGAGCTCCGACGCGCAGGCCTTGCAGTACACGGCGCCGCAACGCTTGCAAGCCACTTGGCAGGCGTGGATCACGCCCTTGTGAAGCGTGCAGCGGTTCTGTTGCGCGGTTTCTTGCACGGGAGCTTGTAGCGTCGTGATTTCGAAGGTGATCGGCCCTCTGTGGATGGACGGCGTGATGGAGATGATGCCGGATTCCGCCAGCATCGCGAGCCCTTGCTCGCGCGCCTTTATATCGCCGTTCAGGGAGTGCCGCTCGCAAATGATGCCGATCGTCCCCATCTGGCTCTTTTCTGCATAGACCGCCGGTAGTAGTGCTCCAATGGTAAACGGGATCGAGGCGAGCCGCATCGCGCTGGATGCACCGAGCACGGCAAGCATCGTGCCGATCGCCACGCAAGCGATCGCCGATAAAACGAGCGACACGACGGTTTCCCGGCAGGCATTCTTGGCGGTCTTCATGTGCCACACCCGAGGTAGACGTGCACGTGACCATCCAAGAAGGTGTACCCACCAAAGACGGTCAATTTGTTGGATGTCTTGCTCAATCGATCGTGAGGTTCTCAAGGAGATTCTTGAGCAGCTCCTCCTGGTCTGCTTGGCTCGCCTGGACAGAAGCATCCTTATTCATGGCACTTAGCATGGCCGCGTCTTGCGTCGTGTCTTCCAGGGTCTCGAAGTACATGCGCATCGTGTCGTTTATTTTCACGATTAGCCGCTCCAGGTCGCCCTCGTATTCGACGAGCTTGATGTAGCGCTTGGCGAACATGCGGATGATCAGCAAGTCATCAACGAGCCCGTACTTCCGGATGATGGCCTCTACATCGGGATCGGGGCGGACGAACTCGTGCAGGAAGTGTTCGGTGATCGCGCACACGGCGTACTCGTAAGCCATCTTCTTCTCCGTGTTGCGCTTGAAGCCTGCCTTGTCATCGGGGTTCTCTTGCATGAATTGGTAATAGAACATCATCGTGACTAAGGTGTCGAACACTTGCTTACGCGTTCCGGCCTTTATAGTCCCGAGGTTCAGAACCCGCGAATGCGGATCGAAATACGTGTCGCCCTCTATCTTCTTGATCTTGAAGTCATATTTCTCGCTGATGATGAAAACGTCGTTGAAAATGTAGTGATATAAATCCTTCAAGAAATCGAAGACGACAAGATTCGTAGGGTTTGCCGCGACGATGATAGTGTCGAAATCCTTGGCTACCTTTTCTCGCGGGTTCGCCGGGTTCATGATGCTAGCTCACATCGCGAGGATATAACGATTCTTTCCCCGGCTCAATCCCGCCAGATCCGATTTTCTGGCCTCCATCGACTAGCCAGGGCGGGGAACGCTGGCTGCCGCCGGTCTTTCGCACGTACCACCGCGTGAATATTATATGGACGGCGAACATCGCGAGGCCGATGAATACATAATCCCAGTGCAGTAGAAAGGTTCCCCAGGGAAGCCTTGGTGGCAGCAAGCCGATGAGCCCGACGAGCGGCTGGATCGAGTTGGCGAACCCGTGCGCGAGCATGGACGCGGCGAGGCTACCCGTTTTCTCGTACAAGTAGGTGAAGCCGAGACCCATTACCGCCGTTCCCGCCACGCGCAAGATGCAGCCATCGAGGTCGAACGAGAAGTCGCCGGCCAGCCAGTTTCCGACGTACCACGTGACGTGGAAGAGACCAAACAACGCGTTCGTAATCGCCATACTGCTCCAGAAGGAAACCTTGTCGCCGCGGCGCTTGGCGACGTGCGTGCGGAGCTTCGTGTAGATGTACCCGCGAAAAAACAGCTCCTCGCCGAAGCCGACGGCCAGGAACTGGTAGGGGAAGGAGAGCCAGTAGACCTGGCAAGAAAGGCACGGCACGACGTTCTCGATCACCCCGGGCCCGTATGCCAGGATATAGAACAAGATGGCCCCGCCGTTGAGGAGAAGCACCTCGAACCCGGCGAGGATGAGCGCGAGCGAGATGTTCCGCCACCGCCACCCGTGCAAGCCGAGGTCGTCCAGCCGGGTGCCTTCGACGACCGTGACTTGCAGCAGCACGAGGAACACGATGGGCAGCTTCTCCCAGGGATTGTAAAACTGCCAGATCATGAGCTGCCGCATGGATAGCACGATGAAAAAATATCCGATAATTTTAACAGCAAGAACTCGCCCCGGTTCCGTGCTACCGGCCATCGACGCGAGCTCGATCCTGCTTGCCTTCTTTATGAACACGATGGCGAACACGAGCAACAAGAGCGTCCAAAAGACCGCTCCCACGTAGATGTCCCAACCACCCGCAGACACAGACCACGGGCCGCTTAGGACCAAGATCACTACCGACGTGGCGATGTAGGTCGCCGTTGGCAGCAACATGGCCAAACGGTGGTGTGCCTGCGCTGCAGAGAAAAGCTTCTCCATTATTCCAGCCTCCGATCCGATCATGCGTTATCCCTCGCCTTGTCGAGCCATTCGGCCATGCCGCGGGCGCGGGCAAGGGCTTGGAGCGCGACGAATCTCTTCCCGTCCCGAACATCCTCGAGGTACAACGCGATCGTGCTCGTCGAGGGATCCTTGGCCAGGTAATCCAGCACGTCGAGCTCGGTCACGTCGAGCTTGTTCCTCAGGCAGCACACCTTCGAGACGGGGAATGTCTTCTCGGCGATGATTCGCTGTAGGTACCCGGAGGCGATCAGGCCCGTCTGGCCGGCGACGGCGACCCCGCGGGACTCGAGGGCGGGGATGCTGTCGAACGGGATGAGCGACGTGTTGACGCCGGTCACCGCGTCGATGACGCCGATCGAGTTCGGCCCCATTACGCGTGGCGGGCTGGCCGTGGACGCGAGCAGCCGCTTGACCTCCTTGGTGACATGCTCGTGCTCAGCGTCGGTATCCCCGAGCTGTCCAGATTCGATGATGATGGCATGCACACTGGTATCGATACACAAGGTGATGGCATCACGCACGAGCTTCGGGGGCAAGCAGATGACCGCCAGGTCAACTGGCTTCCCGCTGGACGGGATCGCGTCGAGGGAAGGGTATGCCTTGAAGCCGAGGATGCTCTCCCGGTTCGGGTTGATGGGAAAGATGCCGCGCGGCACCTTCGCCGCACGTAGGTTCCAGAGGATGTTATACCCGGCCTTCCCGGGGCTCGCAGACGCGCCGAGCACGGCGACAGATGACGGGGCGAAGAACCGTTCCATGGAGTCTCCTTATCTTCTAAGGACATAAGCAATCACTTTTAAAAATAGCAAGGCACATGGTCATAAATGCATCTACCAGGACGAGTTCGGGAACCCACGTCCAAGACGAGCTCAAATATAAAAGAGGGGAGTAAAACGGTAGGGATCGGAGGTTACCCGCGGTTTTTAAATGCGTCGACCAAGTCTGGCTTATCATAATACACGACATTGAGATATCTTCGCATTTGGTCGACGATCAAGACGCACAAAGGGGTCCACGCAATCTTGTATACCCATGCTGGCAAGAATACAAATAGGAAGAATCCAAGTAGAGTGTTTCCTATATCGAGCCCTGCTGAGATCAAGGCTGCATCGATCGTCAAGTAGGTAATATACCGGCCACAAACTGCGATGATAAAGAATGTCGATTCCGCTATCCTTCGTGCTTTCACGGGCTGCATCTCGTGCCTCTTTTGGAGGTAGAAAGCGAAATTCCTTCCGTAACCGACGATTAAGGCTGTCAATATATCGCCGATCAATGTCGACGGGAGCCAAAAAAGCTTACTAAAAGGAGCTACGATGATCTCGCCGATAACGGAGCTGATCACCGCGACATAAGGCCCGAACAAAGTTGCGCAGACGAATGTTACCACGTGTTCATGGGATGTGACACCGGGTATAGCGATAAAATTGCCAAGTGCAAAGAGAGCTGCGAAAATACCAGTTAAGGCGAAAGTCTTTGATGGTTGCGTCTTGAAATTTATTAATTTGCCGGGCATAGTAGGCATCTCGTGCATTCTTTCTCCTGGTTCGTCCAGGTAGAAAAAAATTGAATGGAGAGGAAAAATCGATATTCCGATTATTTCTTCATGGCCATGATCTTCATGGCGACCTCGACGCCTTGCGGCGCGTCGTCGCAGTTGAAGTCGGCGCCGAGTTTCTCCGCGAGATCCTGGTTGAGCGGCGCGCCGCCGCAGATGATCTTGACCTTGTCGCGCAGGCCGGCCTCTTTCAGCGCCTTGGCGACGTTCTCGATCTCGACGACGGTCATGGTGAGCAGCGATGATAGCGCCACGATGTCGGCATTGTGTTTCTTCACGGCCTCGACGATGGCTTTAGGTTCAACGTCCTTGCCCAGGTCGACGATCGTGAAGCCAGCACTCGTGAGCAGCGTGGCAGCGACGTTTTTTCCGATATCGTGCAAGTCGCCCTTGACAGTGGAGATGACGATCGTGCCCTTCGATTCTCGATTAGCCTTCAAGTGGGGCTTGAGCAATTCGATGCCCGTGGTCATGCATTCGCCGGCCAGAACTAATTCCGGGAGGTAATACTCCTTTTTCTCATAGAGCTTGCCAACTTCGGTCATCCCCTCGGAGAGTGCCTTCAAGATGTCCTCGGCGGGAACCTTCTCATCGAGCGCCTTCTTTACAGCACCGCTGATGTCGTCGATTTCCAGCTTAACGACGAGATCCTTGATCTTCTCTAAATCTGCCATTTTAACTGCCTCGGTTTTCCACGTGATGAGTATAAAGGAGTATCCATTTCGTATTTTAAATAGATATAGTGCTTTTTTGTAGGATTCGTGAGGCAGGAAACCGATATTTCATGCCCTATTTTACCCTGGATACTTCAATTTTAGAAAAAAAAATGCAGATGGAGATTTATCCGATGTTCATTGGATACGCAACTTGGTACCGCACCGGTCACAGTTCATCGGGGCTTTTTTGAACTCTGCCCACTTCTGCACGGGTAAGATGATGCCGTTTCCGCAGCTGTCGCACTTCGGAACGAAGAAGAGTGGCTGAGCGCATGTCTTGCACGTCTCTCCGCCGCTCACCTGGTAATTAGCTGGCTTCGGGGACCATGCTTCGCAATTCGGGCAGAACAAGTTGAAAGGTTGCTGTGGCTCCGGAACCGGCTGTTGCGTGGTTTTAACATCGCCTTGCACGGGCATCTTGAACACGCTCGACATGATCTCCGACGCGAGATTGAACATGGACACGTTGCCGTTGAACTCGGCGATCTGCTGCCGGAACTTGGACTCGAACTCGCCGATGAAGGCCTTGAGCAGCTGGTTGAGTTTCTCCTCCATCTCGCCCGTGAAAAGCAGGGCATACCTGCATCCCATGGTCTCCTCGAGCAGGATCTTGAAACTCTTGTATTCCAGGACGCGCAGCTCCGCGCCCTTCTCGAACGACGTGCCGAACGAGGAGATCGCGGAGATGAAGCCGGAGATGAGCTGGGGATCGATGGTCGCGTCCGTGAACGGCTGGTAGAACAGGCACACGCCCGCCTTCGCGTGGAACACGAACAAGTGCTTGAGCCGGGACTTGACCTCGTCGGACTTGAGGATGGTCTTCGTCGCGGGCTCGATCCACGTCAATTGCTTGCCCTGGGCCTCCGGCACCGCAGCATAGCGTCCCGTGTCCTTCTTGCCGGGCGCGGCCTTGGCCTTGGCAGCCTTCTTCTTCTTGCTCCTTGCCGCGCCGATCACGCTGAACAGCACGATCAAGCCGACACCCACGATCGCCAGCATCATCCAGTTGTCCGTGATGAACTTGATGATGTCGAATCCACCCGCGCTTGTCGCGCCGACGGCAAACGGCGAGAGAGACGTCACCGTGAAGGTCACGGTCGTCGGTGTCACCTCGGGGTTTGCCACCGGGACCCAGCTCGTGCCCACCTTGTGGTACACGGCGGCACCGCCCGAAATCGGGCTCGGCGAGTAGAACGTCATGGTTGCCGAGTTGATGGTTCCCGTGAAGGTGAGGTTGAAGGCTCCCAGGAGAGTAGCGATGTTCGCCATGCTGCCAAGCTCCCCGGAAGCATCGTACGAAGCGACCGTCAAGGTACCGGCGGATGCGACGTCGATCTCGATGACCAGGTGCACGGGCGACAGGACCTCGAAGTTATGAACCCCTGTCGTGAGATATTTCAAGTCATACGAGTACGGGCTGGTCGAGTTGCCCAGCGACGCGCTGGCGCTCGCGTTGTTGGTGGCTTGCACGAAGTAATACACGCGTGCGCCGAACGCCTGCGCGGGAATCGACGCCCTGTACATACTTCCGGAGATCTTGTTCATCGATAGCATGCTGAAGGGCCCTACCACGTTCACCGCGTAGAACAGGCGGACATTGTTGACACCGCTCTCGGCATCCGTCACGTTCACGGAGACCAACACGGGCGAGCCATATAACGGGTTACCCGGCACGACCAGGTTACTGAGAACCGGCGCGCTCGGATCGGCCAGGGTTGTCACGGTGATGTTGTTGGCCGTGCCGTTAAATCCGTTGCCATCATTATACTCCAGCGTGTAGATCACGGAGCCGGTTCCCGCGTTCGAAGGCACGGGCACGATGAACCACGTGTTGTTCGTCCACGGTGCCCAGCTCGAAATCGGAACACCGGAACGCAATACGCGGTATTGACCCGCGCCGAGCCTGTCCGTGATGCGCCACGAGATCGTGTTCCCCGTCGTGTTCTGGTAGAACGAGACTGGTGTCGCCAAGGCGACGGCGACAGGCCGATCCTCGACCGTCACGAACACGGTGTCCTGGAGGCCGAACAGGCCCGCGGAGTTGTTGAACTGGATGGAGTAGTTGAACACCCGGTAGCCGATGTTCGTGTTGACCGCGACGAAGATCGGCGTATTGTTCATCCACGCGGCCCACGATCCGAGAGGCGTGCCATCCCGTAGCACGCGGTACTGGCCTGGGCCGGTCTTGTCTACCAGCGTCCAATTGAAGCTCCTTGACGAGTTCCCGAGGGTGACAAGGTCGGCAGGATAGTTGGACAACGGGGCATCGACGATGGTGACCAGCACGTACCGTGGAGCACCGGACAGCGTGTAGTTATCAGCATAGGTGAGGCTGTAGTTGAACGTGGCGAAGCCAATGTTCGTGGCAATCGGGATGTTCAACGCGACGCCGGAGTCCCAGTTGCCAGAGAAGTACGGGCTGCCGTCCAACATGACGCTGTACGTGCCAGACCTCCCGCACGTATCGGAGATGATCCACCCGAGCACCGCGCCCGTGGAATTGGCCGGGACGTTGCGCGCTGCCAGCACGTTGGCGCTGGGGCGGTCGTTGACGAGGACCCGGACCTCATCCTGAACACCAAGGTAGCCGTAGAAGTCCCGGTAGACGATCGTGTAGTTAAAGTACCCGGTGCCGATGTCCGTGGCTATCGCCTGGACGACTGGCACGCCGGATGTCCATGGTGCCCAGTCCTGGATCAACGAGTCGTTCCGGTATATCCGATACGTGTCGCCGCCGCCGAAGGAGTCATACAATGTCCACGTGATGGTCTGGCCGGCCTGGTTCTCGTACACGACGATGTTTGCAGGCGAGGTGCTCGTGGGCCTATCGTTGATGGAAACAAGCACCATGTCTTGGGCCCCGTACAAGCCGAACGAGTCAAGGTAGACTATTGTGTAGTTATAATTTCCTATCGTGGCCGTGTTCACCGGAACCGGCATTATCGGAACGTCCGACGACCATGCCGTCCAGGCCCTGATCTCCGTTCCGTCCCGCAAGACACGGTATGTCCCCGTGCTCCCGATCGTGTCCGTTATCGTCCAGTTGAGCTGGGCAATGGATCCTTGGCGGAAAACGACGTCTGCCGGGGACGACGAACGTGGATAATCGTTAACCGTGACCCACGCGGTGTCCTGCGTCCCGTATGCACCGAACACGTCCCGGTACACAATCGTGTAGTTCCAAATCCCGACGCCGATGTTCGTGTTCACGCTGATCAATATGTCATTGCCCGATATCCATGTTGTCCAAGGCACGATCTCCAGCCCTTCGCGCAAGACCTGGTAGTCGCCTGACACGCCGATGAAGTCCTGGATCGTCCATGTGATGGAGACCCCTGTAGCGTTTTGAACGGTCAAGATATCAACAGGGGGAGATGGGATCGTGGGTCTGTCGTTTATTGTCACGATTACCGTGTCCTGGATGCCGTACGTGCCGAAGCTGTCCCTGTAGATGATCGTGTAATTTCGCAAGCTCGCGACCGCGGTGCTGACGGGGACGTTGTTGGGTGTTCCTGTCGCCCACGCCGTCCACGGGACGACCTCGACGCCCTCGTCGAGGACCCGGTAGGTTCCACTTCCATCAAGGATATCCGTGATCGTCCACGTTATCTGCACGCCGGGCTGGCCCACCACCACGACTTGGTCGGAAGGCGGGATAACGGTCGGCACGTCGTTCACGGCAACCCTGACCGAGTCCTGGATGCCGTAGGCATTGAGCACGTCCCGGTACTGGATCGTGTAGTTCCAGAACGCGATGCCGATGTTCGTGTTAACCGGAACCAGGATACTGATTCCCGACGACCACGGTGTCCAAGAGACGATCTCTATCCCGTTCCGCAAGACGCGGTACGATCCCGTGCCACCGACGGTATCTTGCACCGTCCAAGTAATGAATACACTTGTTTCATTTGCACCGACAACGAAATCTGCCGGGGGAGACGGGATCGTCGGCACGTCGTTGATCGTCACGATTACCGTGTCCTGGATGCCGTACGTGCCGAAGCTGTCCCTGTAGATGATCGTGTAATTCCGCAGCCCCGCGAACACGGTGCTGACTGCAACGGACACGGGTGTACCCGAAGACCACGCGGTCCACGGGACGACCTCGACGCTGTTGTTGAGGACGCGATAGGTGCCACTACCCACGTAGACGTCCGAGATCGTCCAGTTTATCTGAACGGCGGGCTGGCCTACAAGAACAACGAAGTCGCCTGGCGCGGTAACTGTCGGGGCATCGTTGACCGTGATGATGACCGTGTCTTGCAAGCCATCAAGGCCCAGGTTGTCGCGCAACTTGATCGTGTAATTGAAAGAACCGAGCACGCTTGTACCGATCATCGCGGTCGCGAACCCAGGTGACGAGAAGGAGACCCAGCCCGTCATCGAAACGCCATCGAGATACACGTTGTATTGACCGGACCCGCCATACGCGTCGGTGATGAGCCAGGAGATCGGCGTGACGCTGGAGAACTGCAAGCACACGCGGTCGTCAGGATGCGACGTCGCCGGACGGTCGTTGACCGTGATGAGCACCGAATCGGGCGTGCCAAATGCGTTCGCGGAGTCGTTGTAATAGATCGTGTAGTTGAACACGCCCAATCCCATGTTGGTGTTGACCGGAACGAGGACCGTCGTGGGGTTGCCTCCCCAGGCGGTCCATCCGATGAGCTGGATGCCATCCCGCGTCACTATGTAATGGCCTGGTCCAGAGGCCGCTTGCAGCGTCCACGAGATGTTGAACGTCGAGTTGGCGGCGACCATGCCGGAGCCATCCGGGATGCTAGTCGCCACGGGGACGACGGAAACCGTCACGAAAACTTGATCGGGGGTTCCATAGTGGCCGTTCGCATCGCGGTACTGGATCGTGTAATTGAACACGCCCGGCGTTGTCGTCGTCACCCCGACGTTGACCGGGATGCCGTTCGCGAAGCTTGTCCAATTAAGGAGAAGGATATCGTTTCGAAACACGCTGTACTGGCCGGGCATGAGGTCGTTCAATATCCACTGTATCTGCACGCCGGCCTGGTTTTGTATGCAGCTGAAGTCGGCGGGATGGTTGATGGTCGGGGCACGCGTGTCGACGGTCACGTAGCACGGCGCGGAGCTGGCAACGTGGTTCGCCGTGTCGTTCGCCCATGCATAGATGCGCAAGAAGCCGTCGGGCAAGGTGAGGGAGACCGGGAACCAATACGTCTGGTTGGCCGGAAACACCCAGGTGCCATTGCCCGCGTACTGAACGTTGTACCACGCGCCGGCCACGTAGCCATCCACGTCCGTGACGTTTAGATCAAGGGTCAATGGCCCGAGGTGCAGCGAGCTGTTCACCGGCGTGGTGATGGTCACGATCGGGGGCAGAGTGTCGACGAAGAACACGGATACCGTCGGGAAGGCTTGCACGACCATACCGGTCGTCCTGCCCCACGCGGCGACCGCGTAAGACCCGGATGATGGCACGTTGAACGTGGTTGGCCCCGCGTATATCTGGTTCGTTCCATAAAGCCATGACGAGTTGGTATCATCCCATATGTTGTAGATGATCGAGTCTGTCGCGGGATTCCCGGTCAATTCCAGCGGGATCCCGGTCGTCGACCCGAACGTGCTCATGTTCGACGGCTGGACGATCGTGGCGTACGGCGCGCCGAGGTCAACGGTGAACTCGACCATGGCAAAGTTCTCGTTTCCTTCAAGGTCAAACGCCCACACGTGCAGCTGGAAGGTTCCCGAACCCGGCAGGGAGAGCATGGTCGTGCTCCCGACCGCGCAGGTCTGGTTCGCGTACAGGTAGGAGCTCGTGTTCGTGTTGTAGACGTTGTACAGCATGTAGTCGAGATCCGGCGAGTTCGTGCGCACGCGCATCGGGACGCTAGTGTACGGGTATGTGCTATTCGCCGGCTCCTCGATTAATATGCTTGGCGGGAACGGGTCAAAGTCGGGATAGACGAACCGGACAGCCCAGTTGGTAATGGTGCTATTCAAGCCCGTATACAGGTTATAATTGATGCCGTTGCCGTAGTCTATGAAGATCTCGCCGAAAGACCTCGCGTATGACTGGAAGTTCATGTCCACCATCCCCGATTCGTAGATGACTATCTGGAAGGTGCCGACGCGCTCCGTTGAGAACCATCGGTTATACATGTTGTTGAATTCCACGACCACGCGGTTCGGGCCGCTCAGCACCGCGTATCGAACGAAGCCGGGGCCGAAGACGTACGAGATATCGGTTCCCGCATCAAATCCCACGATGTGGTCGTTATCCGGCCCATAACTCGGGATGGAATTGTGCCAGGGATATGAATTCGTTCCGCCCATGCGGACGAACCCCCTGGCGCAGATCGTTATCTCCGTGAAGTCCTCCTCGTATAGCCGGACCGAGAAAGGCAAGCTCACGATGACCGAGTCATAGTACTCGCTGATGCTCGTCATCACCCCGCCTGAAGTGTCTTGCCAGCTGTAAGGCACGCTCAAGTACATCTCGTAGTCCCGCGGCGATGGCCGGGATGCCGTGACGTTCGGGCCGATGTAGAATGCAAAAATGTCTGCTGGATCCCGCGTCACGAAGGTGTCATCGTATGCCACGACGCAGTACGAGTAGAATCCCTCCTGGCTCAAGACCAGGTCGCGCACGAAAACTACCCCGTCAACATAGCTGGTATCGAGCGGGTCGAGCGGTACCATCGCGTAGTAATTCCCGCTGATGTTTAATATCACGTCCACGGGCGCGTTGTTGTCGGCATCCGAGTAGGTGGTGGTGAAACGGTAGGTGGTATAGTTGTACCCGGTCAATGGGTTCAAGCTGGTTCCCGAGAGCACCGGGGCGTTGGTATTCGTGAACGTGATCGAGGGGGTCGTGAAGTTCGTCGCTGCCGGGAGAACGACCCAGAACAGGCCATCGGAAGCGAAGAACCTGTACGCGTGCGTCCCGTTCTGCAAGTACACGATCTTGACGTACACGCACCCGTCGACGTAATTGGTGTCGGCCGGGACCATCTTGTCCATCACCAGTGGTATGCCATCGAGCACGAGCACTACGCCCACGGGCTCGTTGTTATCGAGATCTGTATACGTGACCTGGAACGTGTACGGGATGTTCATGCTGCCAGAGGAGGGGCTCATCGAAGGCGAGCTGAGCGCCGGGATGTTTTCATTGACAAACGCATCCCAACCGACCAGCGTGAATTCTCGAGAATCCGGGTACTCGATATCGAGCAACAAGCCTGTCTTCTGGTCATAATACAGGTTCATCCCGTTTCCATTGAGGCACACCACCTGGAAGTACCGTCCGAGCGACGGGAAGTACCGGACATCCTTGTAGATTGCCTGGACAGTGAACGAGCTGTAGTCGATCACTTGCACGTTCAGCCATTGGGACACGTTCAAGTTCCTCGGGATGAAGAAGCAGCCCGGCCCGTCGATCCACAAGTAGGAACTGTAGGATTGATAAGTGCTCCGCATGACCACGTCCATCACATAGTAGCTGATGAGCTGGGCGCCCCGGTAGGTCGTGATGTTCCAGATGTCGCCCGACACGTGGCGGAAAATCGTCGTGCAAGCGTAGAGCGTGGAGGTTGGCGAGTACCGGTACGTCCAATTATACCGCATCCCGTCCCAGAAACTAAAGGGATCGTCCAGGTCCACGACGAGCGGGCCGTCTTCGGGCCCGCCGAGCGGGTACGTGACGTAGTTGGATCCGTCGTCGCTGGCATTGACGAGCCATTGGTGCGCGCCGAGGGGCAACGTCCTGTTAGCATAGAACAATGCCCCGTCCACGTAATACGTGTCAAATGGATCCAACTGCACGAGATTTACCCGTAAAGCGCCGCCGTCGCCTATCACCTCGATGAAGGCCGGGGCGTTGTTGTCCGCGTCCGTGTAGTTGCACATTATGCCGAACACCGTCAACTCGTGGCTCGTGTTCGAGATGATCCAGCAAGAGAGCGTCGGGTTGGACAAGTCGATGAGCGAGACCGTGAACGAGCTCATTGTCGTGTATTGGGTGGTCGTGCCGTCGGCAGCTTCGATGTAATACGACCACGTTCCTGCCTGGAAATAGGCCGAGTACTCGTAAACGACGCCGGTATCGTAATCGTAGTCCGTGGGAACTGCCTTGTGCATCGGGAAGGCCGTCCCGTTTACCCACAATGTGATGTATCGCGGCCGGACATCGTCGAGCGGATCCATGTAGGAGGCGCGTACCGTGACCAGATCCATGTTCGTCGGGGATGCAGGGGTTGTGCCCAGGTCGGTGATGCTGCACGCGCCAAACCGGTTGAAGCGGCCGAGCCACCCGAAGATGTTCCGCTCTAGTTGTTGATTGTCGAGCTGCCCGAGATCGTCGAATAATGCCCGGTAATTTATCGCGACGATCTTCCCGTTACTTGCGCTCTCGTATGCAATGATCTCCGGGCGTCCGGACGCGTTCACGATGCTGGTGAATGGCGAGCCCGAAATCCGCAGGTACAAGGATAGCGTGCCATCGTTGAGCCACACTTCGGACACGCCGGCTGAAACCGGGTGGCCGTAGTTGATCTCCGTGCTCGTCATGGTTGGAATATACTCGCTCATCTGGCCGACACCGTAGTGCTGCAGAATCTGCCTCCCGGCTTGCATGTTCATTCCGACGATTATTACACATCCACCGGCGTTCTCGACCCAATCAACGATGAGCTGCAGCTCAAGAGTCGTCAAGGCAGTGCTGCTGGAATCGCTCAACCAGAGAACGTCGATGGTCTCGAGCATCGCCGCAGTGACCCTTCCTTGCAGGTTCACGAAGTTCACGTTTCTCGCGGTCAGATCATTGTTCACCCACCAGTAATTCCCCCAATCTCCACCGCCGTACGCGTTTCGGATGTTCCCAAGGGTCATGTTTTCCAGGCTGGTGGAATTGAGAGGAGCCGAGTCAACCACGATCGGTCCTACAAATTCTCCAGCTGCAGGCGCGTGGGATATGAACACGCCGTCGTACGCCGTGAAATTGTACGTGTACGTCCCGCTCAAGAGGCTCGTGTATGCGATGAACGTCGCCCCGTCCATGTAATTGAGGTCGAGCGGGTCTTCTTGGTAGAGGGTGATGTTTCCTAATGGGAAGCCACCTAACAACAAGCTCGCATCGACGAAGATCGGATAGCTGTTATCGGCGTCCGCATAGGTCACCTTCAGCACGAAAATGGTGTCGTTATATCCTCTCATTGGGGTGAAGCTCCCCGCGGTCAGCACGGGCGCGTAAGCATTCGCGTAGTCCACCACGAAGCTGCCGTTCGATCCAGCGGGGAAGTACACGGTCGTCAAGTTGTCCGAGAACCGGAAATTGTATTCATAGTTCCCGGCGGGGAGGTATAGGTCCAGGCGGTAATCCTTACCATCCATGACGTTCATATCAAGGGGATTGACCTCGAGCATGTTGAACTGTGTCCCGTTGATCACGACGTTCGCGCGCCCAGGGGCGACGTTGTCCCCGTCTTGGTAGGTGATGACGAACCGTCGCATCACCGTCGAGTTACCCGATGCATTGATGAGGTTACCGCCCGAGAGCGTGGGCAAGTGGTAGTTCTTGAACATCGTGCCGTATCGAGGCGTGATAGTAAAGATCCCTCCCGATCCGGCGTAATCATATCGCAGCAAGAAGCCCGTCTCGACGTCGTAATACGCGGTGGCATTCGGGATCACCACGACCCACGCGTGGAACCGCATCCCCAGGACGTTCAACACGATTTCGCCGGTGATCGAACCAAGAAGGTCCCCGTCTGGCGAGATCAACCGGACTGGGCTCCCGATCGTGACGTTGCGGAGGATCACGAGAGGGTTGGTGAAGTTCTCGGGGAACATGTTCCCGGCGCCAACGTAATCGGTCATGTTGCGCGTCGCGTTGTCTTCCACATAGCCACCCAAGCTCGTCCCGTTCATCCAGGTTTGCACGTAAAACTGGTTCCCAGAAAGGTGCGCGTAGAGATAGTCTATATTCATCCGCATCATCACCGCATCGACAAAGATGCCGTAGCCGACATCGTCCGCGAGGAGGGAGGGTGCCCCCGGTCGAACGAGGAGATCAGTGTAACTGCTTGACACGATGTTCGAGATCGCATCGTCGCTCGTGTTGTAGTAATACACGTATGAAAAGGCATCGGGGGACAGCTGTGTCTCGTACCAGAAGCGCGCCCCATCCATGTAATTGGTATCCGCCGGGTCGGCCGCGACCATGTCGTGCCTGGTGCCGTTGATGTACACGCACGCGTGGTGCGGCGCGTTGTTGTCCGCGTCCGTGTACATCAAGGAGAACGTGAATATCGCGTACTGGTCGCCCCGATCCGGCGTGACCGGGTTGAACACCACGGATGGTGCCGCGACATCCACGTGGACGACGCTGATGTCCTGGCCTGGAGAGGAGACCGTGGTGGCCCCGTCGTCGACCTCGAAGTGGTACGACCATGTCCCTGCCTGGAGATATGTCGAGATGGTGAAGCCCGACCCGTCCTTGAAAGGCGTTGGGCTGTCCTGTGCCCGCATCGCGATCCGCGTCCCGTTGAGCACGAGATACACGCCGGAAACGAGCCCGTCCCCGTCCGTGACGTTCGCGCTGAAGGTAAACCGCGTGGTCTCGTTTCCAGTTCCAGGCGTCACCTGGGGCGAGGAGATGGAAGGCACGTGGAAGTTCAAGGCGTTGGATCCGGTCAAGGTATAATTCATGGGACCCATGCCGGCCGGGGCAACCATATTCAAGATTAATCCCGTGTGCATGTCGACGAAGACACCTTGACCAGGTACACCCCCGCTCCGCACGAAATACCACGCCGGCACGAAGTGGCCGTTGATGCGGTACGGGGCATAGCCGGCGATCGTGAAATTGCTGGTTGATCCAGCGATCTGGAGAACGAAGCTCTCCGCGGAGGGATACACGATCTGCGTGTCGTGGGTGAGCATCGACGCGGAACCCGGAGACAATTGCAGTAACGTGCTATCAAACAAGACGGTCCAGTTGTTTGACTCGAAGCGGATCAAGTCGAGTGCCGGGTTGCCTTGGAGCTGCTGCGAGACGTTGTAATACGTGCCCAGCGCGTGGTAGGTGTCGCGGCCCGAGTATTGAAACATCATGCCATAATTATCCTCCGTCATCTTCCAATCTATGACGAGGCCATCGAAGGGCGTGAAGTTGACGAGGAAATTGTTGATGACGGGCCCGAACAGCATGGAAGTCGATGCAAGGTTCGCGCCGTCCCACGCCGAGAAGGTATAATTGTGCGGCCCCGGCGACATGGGTGGCGCGAACGCGAAAAACTCGGCGCCGTCGATGTAATTGTGGTCATAGGCGTCATACTGGTAACACGTGGTTGGCGATCCATCGATGATGGCGCTGATGCTTTGCGGCGCGTTGTTGTCCGCGTCCGAGTATGTCACCATGTACAGTGGCATGGTGTAGTTGTGGGTCACTTCAGGGGACACGCGCGGGTTGCTGAGCACGGGGCCGACGTTGTTGATCGTGTTGATGGTGAAGCTGTTGTTTCCTGCCGGGTATCGACCGTACCACTTTCCATCCGAGTATTCGACAAAATACACGAAATCTCCAGCAGGGAAATAATCTTGAAAAATGATGTCGACGCCCGAAGCCCAGTCCGCTCCTTGATACAAGTGCATCGTCTCGGCGTCGAAGGAAGTCCCGTTGATGACGATCCGGAAGAATAAAGGCTCGTATCCATCCGCGTCCGCGATGGTCATGTTGAAGCGGATCAGATCGTTCGTGTTGTAGGTCCCGGAAGGCAGGTCGTTGACCACGAGGCTGCAAGGATGGTAGTTGAAGATGTTCGTTCGCTGGAGCGTGATAGTCATCGACGTTATGGGGCCCATCATCCCTAATGTCATATGGAAAACATATTCGACGAGGAGGCCGGTCGATTCCTCGACCATGATTGTCGACAAGGGATCGGTGACGCCTTCGAGGACCCAACAAGCCCGTGGCATGCCGTCGACCAGCCGGACCGTTGCATCCATGACCTCGTATTCTTGCTCCGTGAAAATCGGGCCCGTCGACATCAAATCCATGACAAGGATCCGGCTGCCGAGGGAAATCGTCTGCGGGGCGAAATAAATCGTGTGAAAGCCAGGCCGTCCTCCAATACCCATTCCACTCGTTACGATGGAACTCGTCTCGTTGAAGTTAAAGGACTGGACACTTGTCATCGACGCCATCTCGCTGCACGTCCAGATGTCGCGCGAGACGTGCGTGAAATTGACGGAGAGACTGCCGTACAGCGTTATGAGATAGTCCGCCTCGATCACGTCGAAGAGACGGCTAACCGGCGAGGAGCTAACGTTCAATTGGAGATCTCCAGCGAGTGGATCCCTGGCCGAGAACAGCCCGTCGTGCGCGCTAAAATGGTAGCTGAACGCGCCTATTGATAGCGACATTTTGTTGTAGTACCAGCAGCCGTCAGCCATGTTCATGTCCACCGGATCCAGTCGCTGCATCGCGAGGTCGATCCCGTTGACGGACACGTTGATGGACTGTGGTGGGTTGTTGTTCACGTCCGTGTATTTGACGATGAAGATGATGATGTTATGCGTAGTTCCATTGAATGGGATCGCATCACCATCGGTGAGGATGGGGGCATTGAGATTGCTTGCTAGCACGACGAGCGAGAGTTCCGATGCAGGCGGATTCCTGACCGTGATGCTGCCATCCACGACTTCCACGTGGTAGAGCCGCGTGCCCGTTGGTAGCGTCGTCGAGATCAAATATTCGATGCCCTCGGCGACGTCTTGCGGGCCAGCTGCTGCAAGGGCACGAGTCATCGCGTATCTCTGCCCATCAACGACGAGCGATACCGACCGCGGCATGATACCATCGAGATCCCGGATCTTTGCCTTGAACGTGAAGGTGGTGCTTCCGTTGCCTGTCGGGGGGTTCACCGATATCGGCAATATCTCCGCCACGTGCAAGTTGATCGCGTTGGTATCTTTTATTGCAATGTCATAATATACGCCGGGCGTTGATATCGACATGTGCACGCGAAGAAGTATTCCCGTGGCCTTGTCGAACAGCATATATGCCTCTGTTCCATCCGTTGCCCACCAGCAGCTACGGTTGTGGAGGCCGTACGTTACCGAGTATTCCCCCGTGATCGTGATGTTGGTGAGATATCCCATGTTGATCATGAAGGAATTGCCGAGCGTGGCGTTCCGGGGGATCCACAGCATGTCCCTTCCCCCTTCGATCCACGGCCCGCCGCCACCGCCGGCTGTATAGACGCTCGTCGTCGTTCCCGTTTCGGGATCCTCGTTACATGATTGCAGGAGGACCGTGTCAACAAAGGTACCGTAGATGCTACCAGCATAGGTGCTGTTTGGCAACAAGGCATATTCATACCTCAGCATGGTGAAATAGCTCATCAGCCCGAATGGGATGTCGTATTCGGCATATAACCCGTCGAACAGGGCGCTCGGGCTCCCTGCTATGATTGAAGGGCCCGTGTAATTGCCGACAAGGGGGTTCCTCGTGGAATATAGCCCGTCATCGCACGTGAAATAGAATTCATGGCTGCCCGGGGCGAGGGTCGTGTTGTAAACGAAAGTGACCCCGCTCGCGTAGTTTGGATGCGCACCTGGCAACAATCGGGACATAGAATGCGGGGTACCATCGACGACCACCTCGATGCTCTGGGGCTGGTTGTTGTCCGCGTCCGAGTAGATGACCGAGTACACGATCTCCGAGAACACGTCGCCATTCAGCCTGTTCACCTTGCCGCTTGAGAGCACCGGGGCCACGTTGTTAACGAGCTGGATGTCTGGCGTCGCGAGATCGGTGGATACAGGGTTGCGAACGACGACAAGGCCCTTTGAAGTGACGAACGCGTATTGCGAAACGCCAGGAGGCAAGTAAGTCGTCAAGACATACGTGCAGCCGTCGATGTAGTTGAAATCCCCGGGATCTTGCTTCTCCATGGCAACGGCGTTGCCGTTCAAGATCAAGGTGATCCCATTGGCCGGCGCGTTGTTGTCGAGGTCGGTGTAGACGATCGAAAACGTGTAAGAAATGTTCGTGTTATATGGCGGGACGCCCGGCGCGAAGCCAGGGCTTGTGAGCGTCGGATCGTGCGAATCGGGCAACACGGTGTGGATGGGAGCCCACGCGGATATTTCAA
>Ga0172366_10000805_pt1 | contig 23653 bp, 17 predicted proteins | sample LakKivSesite69cm_FD_114533 | JGI IMG/M metagenome (GOLD analysis project Ga0172366, IMG submission 114533) | Sediment microbial communities from Lake Kivu, Rwanda - Sediment site 69cm | ecosystem: Environmental > Aquatic > Freshwater > Lake > Sediment | place: Rwanda: Western Province, Lake...
AAACGCCTCCGAGCGGCGAGCGCGTACCTTGCCGTCGGCGTATTGACCGCCTCGTTCGTGCTCAGCGTTGCCCTGTTCTTCCGATTCCTGAGCGACCCGACGCCGGTCAACGTCGCGCTCTTCACGTGGATCGCCGCAGGTGAGGCGCTTTCAATAGAGATGGGGTTCCTCGTGGACCGGCTGACGGTGGTGATGCTGCTGGTGGTCACGGGCGTCGGCGCGATCATCCATCTCTACAGCATCGGATACATGCACGGCGACCCGCTCTACAGCCGATTCTTCGCCTACATGAACCTGTTCGCCACGATGATGCTCCTGCTCGTGCTCGGCGACAATTACCTCGTCATGTTCCTCGGCTGGGAAGGCGTCGGCCTCTGCTCGTATCTGCTCATCGGGTTCTGGTTCGAGCGCCCGTTCGACAAGGGGACGACGAACGACGCCGCCCGCAAGGCATTTATCGTGAACCGCATCGGCGACTTCGGCTTTGTGATTGGCGTGCTCTTGCTCTGGACGGTGGTCGGCGGCGTGAGCTTCCGGCAGGCACAGGCAGCCGTCGCAAGCGGCGTCATCACGACAGGCGTCGCCACCGCAATAACGCTTCTCCTCTTCGTCGGCGCGACGGGCAAATCGGCGCAGATTCCGCTCTACATCTGGCTGCCCGACGCTATGGCAGGCCCGACCCCCGTGAGCGCGCTCATCCACGCCGCGACGATGGTGACGGCAGGCGTCTACATGGTGGCGCGGAACCACTTCCTCTACGACATCGCGCCGTTCTCCCAGAACGTCGTGCTCTGGATCGGCGCGCTCACCGCGCTTTTCGCGGCTTCGATGGGCGTCCAGCAGAACGACATCAAGAAAATCCTCGCCTATTCGACGATCAGCCAGTTGGGCTACATGTTCATGGGCGTCGGCACAGGCGCGTACGCGGCGGGCATCTTCCACCTCACGACGCACGCCTTCTTCAAGGCGGTCTTATTCCTCGGGGCGGGCGCGATCATCCACGCCCTGCACCGTGAGCAGGACATCACGAAGATGGGCGGCCTGCGCACGACGCTGCCCGGCGTGTACTGGACGTTCCTCCTCGGTGCGCTCGCGCTGGCCGGGTTCCCCCTGACCGCCGGGTTCTTCTCGAAGGATTCGATCCTCGCGGAGGTGTTCGCGCACGGCCACATGACGGCGTGGGCGGTTGGCGTGTTCACCGCCGGGATCACGGCGTTCTACACGTTCCGGCTCGTCTTCCTGACCTTCTTCGGCTCCTATCGCGGGCACGTCGAGCATCCGCACGCGCCGGGCATGGTGATGCTCCTGCCGCTTCTGGTGCTCGGCGCGCTCAGCCTCATCGGCGGGTACGTCGAGATACCGTTCCATGCGCTTGCGGGCTTCTCCGGCTTCCTCTCGCCGGTGGTTGGGCCGATGGAATCGCACCTGAGCGCAGGCACGGAAGTCGCCCTCATGCTCGGCACGTTCGCGCTCATCCTCGTCGGCATCTGGGGCGCGTGGTCGCTCTACGGCAAGGAGGTGGACGGTGAGAAGATCGCCGCGGAGCCGAGCGGCTTCTTGCGGGTGCTGCGCCATAAGTGGTACGTGGACGAGGTGTACGACTTCCTCATCGTCAGCCCGCTCAGGTGGGTCTCACGGACGGTGCTCTGGCGGGCGATTGACGATTGGGTGATCCACGGCTTCGCCGTGCAGTTCTGCGGCGGGCTTCTCTGGAAGAGCATTGGCTTTGCAGTGAGCTTCTGGCAGACCGGACGCGCCGGGACGTACGCCTTCGGAATCCTTCTCGGCGCGCTCATGGTGCTCTGGGTGTTCCTGCGCGTGTAGAACGGACGCAGCGGTGTTGGGCGGTAATGGTACACTACAGAGGGAGTGCCTTTCGAGAATTTGCTGTGAGGGGTACACTTGAAAAGTCTAGCTGAAAATGCGGGCAGGGTGATTAACCCACCATCTCGATGCCAGCTTCGGCTACCGTTGGACGAGCTGCCGCAGAAGTGCGAGCCTTTCCAGCCACTGGAAGTAGAAGCGGTACTCCGCCGGTTGCTTAGTCAGGACCTAACGTTTGAGGGGGAGAAAGCGGCCTGCCCTGCGCACAACCTGCATGCCTTTGCCGCCAAATTTCCCCCTCAATTGCCACGGCTGTTCATTCGTGAACTGACACGGCCCGGCGAACTGATTCTGGACCCGATGGTTGGTTCGGGTACCGCAGTGGTCGAAGCAGTGCTCGCTGGGCGCTACGGCATAGGAATTGACCTTGATCCGCTTGCGGTACTGACCGCTCACGTCAAGAGCACGCCCCTCAACCTGCCGCGATGCGCTCAGGTTGGCTCCGAGGTGTTGCAGCGGGCAACACAGCGCCTGCATTTAGGGGCTGACAGGAAACTTGGCGACTTTTACTCGCCCAAGGCTACAGAGTTCTTCCAGTACTGGTTCGAGGAACATACTATTGCCGAGCTTTGTGTTCTGGTGCAGGCTATACAGGCAGTTGAAGAGACCGATATTCGCGCTTTCTTGCAGACGGTTTTTTCCTCCACGATCATTACCAAGACTGGTGGCCTGACCCGCGCCCGCGATCTTGCCCACAGTCGTCCACACCGTGACCTGAGTAAACAGATAATGCGAAATGCGTTCGACGCATTCCGAGAGCGGCTATATACTACAATCGAATTACTGGAGAGCATTGTAGATGCCACAGGACGCGGGATGGTCGTTCGTGCAGATGCGAGATCACTACCCCTCCGGGACGATTCCGTTCATCTTATCGTCACCTCCCCACCCTATGCTGCTAACGCTATTGACTACATGCGATCACACAAGTTCTCGCTTATGTGGCTGGGCTATGAACCGCATACGTTGACCGATCTCCGCAGCAAGTACATCGGAGCCGAATTACGGTCATCCAAAGTGGAATCTGCGTCCGAGACAGCAAATGAAGTCCTGCACGTTCTACGGCGAAGGGACGAGCGACGGGCTGGAGTAGTAGCTCATTACTTCCACGATATGGGGGTTGCACTCGGGGAAATGCTGCGCGTCTTGGTCGAAGGACGAGCGGCTGTTCTCGTGGTCGGATCATCAACGATACGGGGCGTTGAGATAAAAGCACCGACGGTACTTGCTGAGCTTGCCGCCTCTTGGGGGTTTCAGGCAGTTGGCGTGGCCAGGCGAAAAATCGTCCGCAATGCCCGTATGATGCCAGTGAGCCACAATAGCTCAAGGAATGGTATCGAAGCGCGGATGCACGAGGAAAGCGTGATTGGCATGATTAAGCCCCGGAGTGGGAGAGCCTAATATGCCAACACGTGAGGAGATCATGAGATTTGTGCGGCAGTGCTTTGACCAATGGATCCGCACACGCGATGACGTCTGGTTGGCTCTCTATCGTTTGTTGCTTGATTACGTTCATGGTGTCCCGCGCATTACGGACTCAAACCGACTCACAGGGGACAAGATTTGGCGTAGTCGAGCCGAACGAGTGGAACAGGCGTTGGCAATGGGCATCCCATGCAACGCCCAGGAAGTGCCAAATAATATTGACGCTCTTATGCGCGAACTCTATCCTCCTCGAACACAGAGGATGAACCCGGTTGGGATTGCGTTTGCCTGTGCAGTAGTCTATCTCATTGAGCGCTTCTCTGCTGGAACCTATCGATGCAAGATGGAGGCAAAGATCGGCGTGGATGTTTTCCCCAATCTGACGGGCTTTCGACGCCAGAGCGTGGACATAGCAATCTTCCACCATGATCGCCTCTTTGCAGTCATTTCAAGTAAATGGGGTATTCGCCATGATCGCGTGCGTGACCCTCAGGAGGAAGCCGATACCTACAAGCGGGAAGAGCCATCGCTCAGGTTCTTTGTGGTCACCAATGAGTTCGACAGTGCTCGGCTTCAGAAGGTGCTGACATACCCGGCGATTGACGGCGTTCTTCATGTCCGAAAAGACCTGGTTCGGCAAGTGTACGATAGAACGTCTGAGGAGTTAGCTAACTTGAGGGACTTGACTGAGTTGTTTGCCCTTTTCCCATAGCGCGGCTGAGAACACTGCTGAGCAATGGGAAACAATGGGCAAGGAACGAGATGACCCTATGACGTTGACCATTCTGATCTTTGCCCCGGTTGTCGCGGCGCTCGTCGTCGGCCTGCTGCCGGAAAAGCGGAAGAACCTCGTCCGCAACCTGGCGATGATCTTCTCGCTTGCGGTCTTCGGCTACTCGGTGGGGTTGTTCCTCCAGTTCGACCCAGAGAATGCGGGCCTGCAACTCGTGGAGAACTCGCCCTGGATCGAAAGCCTGGGCATCCGCTACCACCTGGGCGTGGACGGCCTTTCCCTCTACCTCGTGCTGCTCACGACGTTCCTGACCCCCATCTCGATCCTCGCGTCGTATCACGGCATCACCGAGCGGGTGCGCATGTTCAACGCAATGCTGCTTTTGCTTGAGGCCGGGATGCTCGGCGTGTTCCTCGCGCAGGACCTCATCCTGTTCTACGTGTTCTGGGAAGTGATGCTCGTGCCGATGTACTTCATCATCGGCATCTGGGGCAGCGCAAGCCGCATCAAGGCGACCGTCATCTTCGTGTTGTATACGATGGTCGGGTCGCTCCTTATGCTCGTGGCCATCGTGTCGCTCGCGCTCATCAACGCGCAGAACCTCGCGGCGCAGACTCCGACGGCGGCGTCGTACATGAGCCTGCTCTCGTTCGACATGCGCGACATCCAGATAAATCTGCTCACGGGCACGCAGCAGATGTGGCTCTTTGCGGCGTTCTTCTTCGCATTTGCGATCAAAGTCCCGCTCTTCCCGGTGCATACCTGGCTGCCTCTCGCGCACACCGAAGCACCGACCGCCGGTTCGGTGATCCTTGCGGGCGTGCTCTTGAAGACCGGCGGCTATGCAATCATCCGCTTCTGCCTTGCGCTCTTCCCTGCGGCGGCGTTCGCGTTCGCGCCGTACATTAACCTCCTCGCGGTGATCGGGATCATCTACGGCGCGCTCGTGTCGTTCGTTCAGGAGGATTTCAAGAGGCTCGTCGCGTACTCGTCGGTGAGCCACATGGGGTTCATCATCCTCGGCGTGTTCTCCTTCACGGTGCAGGGGATGACCGGCGGCATCGTGCAGATGGTCAATCACGGCATTTCGACGGGCGGGCTGTTCCTCTGCGTGGGGATGCTCTACGAACGTTCGCACACGCGGCAATTCAGCGAACTCGGCGGCGTGGCGACGGCAATGCCCGTGTATGCGGGGCTATTCCTCGTGATCACGCTCTCCTCCGTGGCGCTGCCGGGCCTGAACGGCTTTGTCGGCGAATTCCTCGCGCTCGCGGGAGCGTTTTCCAACGAGGCGACGCGCTGGTTTGCGGTGGTGGGCGGGAGTGGGATGATCCTTGCGGCGGTGTATCTCCTCTGGATGTACCAGCAGGCGATCTACACCACCAGGCCCGGCCTCTGGCCAAAGCGGACCTGGCCAGACCTCAACCTGCGCGAGATTGGGGTGCTCGTGCCGATTGTCGTCGCGGCGATCTGGATCGGCGTTTACCCGAAGGACATCTTGCGACCGATGGAAGTCGCCAGTCAGCACCTCCTCACCCACATGAACACGCAGGTCTCGCAGGTTGAACAGGTGATGCCTGGGCCGCGTGTTGGTGCGGCGGAGAGGCTTGAGCGGGAACTCACTCTGGGGAAGGAGGCGACCCGATGATTACGCCGTTGGACTTTGCCGTCATCGCCCCGGAGCTGATCCTCGTCGGTGGAGCGACGATCCTGCTCATGTTCGACGCATTCTGGCCGAGCTTCGTGCGGAACCTCGGCGCGGTGTACACGGCGATCGTAATATTCGCTGCGCTCCTTGCCTTGCAGCAGGGGGTGAACGTCTCCTACCCCGCGTTTGGAGTGCTCCTCAACGACGGTTTCTCCGTCTTTGTCGGTTTCCTTGTCCTCATCTCGGCGTTTCTCGTGGCGATGCTCGCGTGGGGGTATCTCGAAGAGCGCGGCCTGGCCATCGGCGAATTCATGACGGGGCTGCTCATCGCGTCGGCGGGGATGATCCTCATGGCGCGGTCGAGCAACCTCATTGTGATCTTCGTCGCGCTGGAAATCCTCTCAATCGCGCTCTACATGCTCATCGCGTACAACCGGTCGAGCGGCGACAGCGCCGAAGCCGGGATGAAATACTTCCTTCTCGGCGCGTATGCGTCCGCGCTCTTCCTTTTCGGCGCGGTGCTCGTCTACGGGCAGACGGGGACGATGACGCTCACCGCGACGCAGATGGTCTTCCAGACGCGGATGGGCAGCGTTGGGATCGTGCTGCTCATCGTTGGGATGGGGTTCAAGATTTCCGCAGTGCCGTTCCACCTCTGGACACCTGACGTGTATCAGGGCGCACCGGCTCCTGTGACGGCGTTTCTTTCCTCGGCGTCGAAAGTGGCGGGGTTCGCCGCGCTCATGCGGATCGTCTACCCCGGCATGGCGGCGTACGTGGCCGGGTGGCATCAGGTCTGGCCCTTGCTCGCCGCGCTCACGATGATCGTCGGGAACGTCGTCGCGCTCGTGCAGGAGGACGTGAAACGCATCCTCGCTTATTCGAGCATCGCCCACGTCGGGTTCATGCTCATGGCGCTTGCAGGCGGCAGCGAGGTGGGCCTTGTTGGGGCGGAAGGGGTGCTCTTCTACCTGCTCACCTACGTGCTGGCCACCGTCGGTTCCTTCGGCGTGGTTGCGGCGATGCCCGGCGACGAACAGGGGCGCGTGGACCTGCACTACGTGCGCGGCCTTGGCAAGAGCCACCCCTGGCTTGCGGGGCTGTTTGCGCTCTTTCTGCTTTCCCTTGCGGGAGTGCCGCCACTCATCGGCTTTGCAGGCAAGCTCTACGCCTTCCGCGCCGCGCTCGACGCGAGGATGTACTACCTCGCCGCGTTCGCCGCGCTCAACGCTGCGATGGCGGTCTACTACTACCTGCGCATCATCATCCGCATGTACATGGAGCCTCGCGCCGAGCCGCTCAGGTTTGCGGTCCCGCAGATGATCTACTCCTCGCTCGTCGTCGCGGCCATCGGCGTGGTGCTCCTGGGGCTGTTCCCCGGCAGCGCGCTCGACATGGTGCGCTACGGCGCGCACGCGATCCTGCCGCCGCCGGTGGACCTGTCGGGGTTCTGATCGGAAAGAACGCTTTTTCCCGCTTCGGACCTGCGGTCTCGTCCGGGGGCGCAGCTCTTTCTTTGCCTCCTTTCCGACATGGCATTAGCCTCGATGCTCCCGGCCCCTGTGCAGCCTCGATTACGGGGCCTTATCTTATCAGGGACCAGGAAATGCGACGCAGAGAGCGTTCCGCGTGTTTCCCATAGGCTGCCGTTTTTTCGGAGTGAGGGAATGTCGCTCCCTGCACGGGGGCGTGGATTGAAACATGAAGGGATCAAAAGCGTGTTACCGCTCAACGAACAGATGGACCTCATCACGCGAGGCATCGCGGAGATCGTCTCGGAAGAGGAACTGGAGGAACGGGTCGCCGAGGCCATTCGCACGAACAGGCCGCTCAGGGTCAAATACGGCATTGACCCCTCCGGCAAGGACGTGCACATCGGGCACATGGTCCCGGTGAGCAAGATGCGCGATTTCCAGGACGCAGGGCATCAGGGAGTCATCATCATCGGCGACTATACCGGGCAGATCGGCGACCCGACCGGGCTTGACGAATCTCGCCCGTCGCTCACCAAGGAGAAGGTGCTCGCCAACGCCGCGACGTACGTGGATCAGTTGATGAAGGTGCTCGACCGCGCAAAGACCGAAGTGCGCTACCAGACCGAGTGGTTTGAGGGGTTCACGCTCGTGGACACGATTCAACTGGGGCAGAAGTTCACCCTCGCGCAGATGCTCAGCCACGAGACGTTCGCCAAACGGCTGAACGAAGGGCTGCCGCTTGGGATGCACGAGGTGATGTACCCCATGCTCATGGCGTACGACTCGGTGGCCATCAGGGCCGACGTGGAGCTTGGCGGCATGGAGCAACGGTTCAACATCCTCCAGGGGCGCGACCTGCAACGGGCGATGGGACAGCGTCCGCAGGTCGCCGTGCTCTCGCCGATGCTGCCCGGCCTCGACGGGGCCGAGAAGATGGGCAAGAGCCTCGGCAACTACGTCGGCGTGAACGATCCGCCCGCCGATATGTTCGGCAAGATCATGTCCATACGCGACGACCTGCTCATCCCCTACCTCACCCTTGCCGCCGGAGCATCGCCTGAGGTGGTGAACGAGGCGAAAGCCCGGCTGGAGAGCGGCGTCAACCCGATGGAGATCAAGCGGCAACTGGGCAGGGCGGTGGTGGCGCGGTACCATGGCGACGAGGCCGCCGCGCAGGCCGAAGCCGAGTTCATGGGGGTCTTCTCGCGGCGAGACCAGCTTCCTGAGGACATCGCCGATCTGGAGGTCGGCTCCGGCCCGGTGCGCATCCTTCAGGTGATCGTGGAAGGGAACCTCGCCCCGTCCAATTCTGAGGCACGAAGGCTCATCCAGCAGGGCGGCGTGACGCTCGACGGCGGCAGGATCACCGACGTGAACGCGGAAGTCCTGGTGAGAGACGGCGCGATCCTCAAGGTTGGGAAACGGAGGTTTGCGCGGCTCAGGGTGAAGCCCTGACATGCCAAGTCCGCGCACCGCGCCGTCCGCTCGCACATCTCTGGGAGGCCATGAAACGGCTTCCGGAAGACGACCAGGAAGTTCTCCGTGACAGGACCAGCGCTCTCTGCGGAAATCATCACCATCGGCGATGAAGTGCTCACCGGCCACACGGTGAATACGAACGCCGCGAAGATCGCCCGGAGGCTCGGCGAAGTCGGCATCTCCGTCGAATGGGTGACGACCGTCGGCGATGTGGCCGAAACCGTACACGAAGCGTTCCGTGCCGCCTGGAACCGGGCGCAGGTGATCGTCACCACCGGCGGGCTGGGGCCGACGCACGACGACATCACGCGGCGGGTTTTCTGCGAGGTGTTCGACCGCAGGCTCGTCCGCAGCGAGCCGGTGCTGGAGAACATCAGGGAGCTCTTCGCCAGACGCGGGCGGACGATCACGCCCCGCAACGTTGATCAGGCGAACGTGCCGACCGGCACGGAAGTGATGATGAACCGGTGGGGCACGGCTCCGGGCATCTACCTGGCCGAAGCGGGACGCCACTGGTTCATGTTGCCCGGCGTGCCCCGCGAGATGGAAGGGCTGCTCGAACACGAGGTGCTCCCCCGGCTCCTGAGGATCATCGGCGACCGCGTCATCCTCCGGCGCGAACTCCACGTCGTCGGTCTGCCCGAAAGCTGGCTCATGGACCGGATTGACGGCATTCCGGGGCTTGAGTCCGTCGCCTCGCTGCCGGACCTAAAGGGCGAGGTGACGCTGCGGATCACGGTCGCTGCGGCCAATCGTGCGGAAGCGCAAGCCGAACTGGAACGCCTCGACGCGGCACTGCGCGAACGGCTCGGACGCTTCGTGTACGGCGTTGACGGCGAATCGCTCGAAGGGGTCGTGGGGAAGCTCTTGCTCGCCAAGGGGCAGACCATCGCCCTCGCCGAATCGTGCACCGGCGGCCTCGTCGCTTCGCGGCTGACCGACGTTCCCGGCAGTTCGGCGTACGTCATGCTCGGCGTGGTCGCCTACTCGAACGCCGCGAAGGAGTCGGTGCTCGGAGTGCCGCACGACCTCATCGTCGCGCACGGTGCGGTGAGCGAGCAGGTTGCGCGGGCGATGGCCGAAGGCGCACGACGATTGGCGGGCGTGGACCTCGCGCTCGCGCTCACGGGGATCGCCGGTCCGACGGGAGGGACTTCGGAAAAGCCGGTGGGGCTGGTCTGGATCGCGCTCGCTCATGCGGAGGGGACGGAGGTGCGAAGGTTTCAATTCGGCGACGAGCGCATCCTCAACAAGCAGCGCTCCGCGCAGACCGCGCTCGACATGGTGCGCCGCCACCTCCTCCGCCAGCCTGGCGAGGCATTGGACGTATAGTGCCTGCGCTCTGTAGGAAATCTCAATAGACGGCAGACGTTCGCCGTATCTCTCATACGCTTTTCAACGAGAAATTGTGCATGTTGGGTGGTAGGGGCGAGACATGCCTCGCCCCTACAAGATGCTGTTTCGACACGCTTTGTAGGGGCGATTCGCGAATCGCCCCTGTAGTCCGTGATGAAGTGTTATTATCTGGAATCCGTATCACTCGGACCTGCGCGAGACGAAGCGATAGAGCTGCGCCGGGCGATGCGGCCCGTCCCGACGGGTACCTTCTGCCCGTTCAAGCCACTCCTTGCCTCTGATCTTCTTGCGGAAATTGCGCTTGTCCATCGTCCTGCCCATGATGATCTCGTAGACGCGCTGCAACTCCGAAAGGGTGAAGCACTGCGGCAGAAGCTCGATGCCGACCGGGGTGTAGTCGAGCTTGTTTCGCAGGCGGCAGAGCGCGTACGAGACGATCTCCCCGTGATCGAACGCGAGAGGCATAGGCGGCTCGGCAGGCCACCAGCCGATGTCCGCCTCCGTGCGTTCGGTCTTCAGGATCGGCACGGCATCCACCGGCACAAGAGCATAGTACGCGACAGTGATCACGCGCAGACGGGGGTCTCGGTCCGGGTCGCCGAAGGTGTAGAGTTGTTCGAGGTAGATGTCGGATACGCCGGTTTTCCGGAGCAACTGGCGGCGCGCTGCGGCTTCAAGCGATTCGTCCAGGCGCACAAGACCGCCTGGCAGCGCCCACATATCGCCGAACGGCTCATGCCGACGCCTCACGAGGAGCACCTGAAGCTTGCCGTCGAGGATCGTCAGGACGACGAGGTCAACGCTCACGGCGGGACGATCTTCGGCGGGCACATCACCCGGCGCGGGTATGCCATCCGATCCTGTCATCTCGCATCCCGATCCCATGCAGCGAGCACTTCCTGCGTCGTGGCAAAGCGCACGCCCGCGTTCCGCATCTCCTCACGCGCCTTCCTGCCGCCTTCTTCCGTCACTGGCTTGATTGCGTCGGTGATGACGGTCGTCTTCAGGCCGTGTTCGCGCAGGCCCAGGGCAGCCGCACGCACGCAATAATCCGTCGCAACCCCGAACACGACGTACTCGCCCGCATCAAGTTGCGCGAGGATGCCCGGCGTGTTCGGGTTGTCGAAGAGCGAATAGATGTGCTTTTCGATGAGGAGCGCCTGGCCCGGCTTCAGGGAGACGTTTTCGGGGCGCATCCCCACCCAGCGCGAATCAGAGACCGTCGTTTCCCTGATTTTGGCATGTCCGGGAGTGCCTCTCACGCAGTGCGGTGGGAAGACTTTGAACTCCGGATCGTCGGGCACGTGCGTATCCACCGACGAGAGGAGGGGAATCCGACGCTTCAGGGCGAGGTTCACGAGGGCGCGCAGGTTTTCGACGAGCACCTCCGCTCCGGGCACGTAGAGGTTGCCCTTCGGGTCCATGAAGTCAACCTGAGTGTCCACATCCACAAACGCTACGGGGCAGCTCATGGCGAGGTTCCTCATCTGGTGCGGCTTTGAATGTCTTCCGAAAGCTGGCGCAGGGGCGCGCTGATGCTCACCGGATACGGCTCCGGGTCTCTGAGACGGCGAACGCCAGAGGGCAGCCGTTCGCGTTCGGCGCGGGCACGCGCTCGGATCGCCTCAAGCGACGGCGATTCGGCGATCCGCTTCCCGTCGCGCATGACGGGGACGAGCAACGGCTCGCCGCCCGGCGGCAGGGCTTCCGTGTCGCGCATCATCACGTCGCGCACGTAGGTCCCGTCCTCCCTGGCGAACCTGACGACTTGCTTCCTGCCGGGCAGCGTCGTCTTGCCGTGCGAACGCTTGGCTCGCGGGTCGCCTTCCATTGCGACGAGCTTGTAGACCCCCGGCAATGCGGGCGCGTCGTACGAGGTGATCATCTCCGTGCCCACGCCGAAAAGGTCAATGGGTGCACCCGATTTGACAAGCTCGGCGATGCGGTATTCGTTGAGGTTGTTCGACGCGACGATCTTCGCCTTCGCGCACCCCGCCTCGTCGAGGATTTTCCGCACCTCGCGGCTCAGGTTCGCCAAATCGCCCGAATCGAGGCGCACGCCGCCGAGCCGTGAGCCGATCCGCGTCGCCCGGCGTGCGCCTTCGAGGGTATCGTACGTGTCAATGAGCAGGATCGTATTCTGCGGGAACGTGGTGGCGAAGCTCTCGAACGCCGCCATTTCGTCTCCGAAGGCGAGCGTGAACGAGTGCGCCGCCGTGCCGACGGGAGGAATCCCGAACACCCGCGCCGCTTCCACGTTGCTCGTGCCGACGCAGCCGCCGAGGTAACTTGCCCGCGCAGCCCAGAACCCGGCTTCCGGGCTATGCGCACGACGGAGGCCGAAATCCACCACGCCCCGGCCCTCTGCCGCGTCAACCACGCGGGCGGCCTTCGTGGCGATGAGCGTCTGGAAGTTGATCACCGCCAGCAGGTAGCTTTCGATGATCTGCGCCTCGATGAGCGGCGCGGTCACTCTCAGGAGCGGCTCTTCCGCCATGACGGGCGTGCCTTCGGGGATGGCCCATACTTCTCCGGAAAACCGAAGGGCCGAAAGATACGCCCAGAACCCCGGCGGCACATCGGCAAAGATGGGGAGACTTTGCAGGTAGGCGAGGTCCGTGTGCGTGAAGCGCAGCGACTCCAGATAGTCGAGCGCCTGCTCCAGGCCGCAGGAAAGGAGGTAGCCACGGTTCGGTGGCATATCGCGCACGAAAAGCTCGAACGTCGCGGCGGAGGTCAGCCCGTGTGTGAAGTAGGCCGCCGACATGGTGAGTTCGTAGAGATCGGTCATCAGAGCAAGCGACCGGGGGCGAACGTAGAGCGCGCACTCCATGGTCATACCTCCTCTCTCTATTTTTCGAGTATACGAGTTTGGGAGTTAGTGTGTCAAGGACACGAAGGGGGAGAAAATCGCCCGCGCTGAGAATGGACAGGCTTCGGGCGCTTATACGCTTTTCGGTGAGGAATTGTGCATGTGAGGCGGTAGGGGCGAGGCATGCCTCGCCCCTACAAGATATTGTTTATACGCGCTTTGTAGGGGCGACTCGCGAGTCGCCCCTGTAGTCCATGATGGAGTGTTATTATCTGTGGAACCCGCATTACTCATCCGCACACATCGTCAGAGGTGGGGAATTGGTCCTTCCGGCAAAATGCGCCATGGTACGGATGGGGTCTTGTCTCCACGCGTGCGAAAGAAAGAGGGAAACGCCATGGGATCGGATTCAGGGGTATGGAACGTGCGCGAGTTCGGAGCGAAGGCGGACGCACGGAGCGACGACACGAAGGCCTGCCAGTCGGCTCTCGATGCGTGCGGGGAAGCGGGCGGGGGGATCGTGTTCATGCCGCCCGGAACCTACGTCATCGGCGGCACGCTCACCGTCCGCGCCAACGTCACCCTTCGCGGCGCGGGCGGAGCGGTCAACGGATGGGGCGAGCCGACGATGCTCCATGCGTTCGACGAGAAATCGCCGTTCATCGCCCTCACCTCGGGCGGAGGAGTTCAGTACGTTGACGTCTACTACCCCGACCAACGTCTCGTGCCCGGCGAGGTGAGGGCTTACCCGTACACGATCTCCGCGACGGGAGAGAACTGCCACATCATCGGCGTCTCGCTCAGGAACTCCTACAATGGGATCAATCTCCCGTTCGCGCCCCGGCATCTCGTGCGGGACGTGCACGGCAGCCCGCTCAACATCGGCCTCTACGTTGACCAGTGCTACGACGTGGGACGCATCGAAAACGTCCACTATTGGCCGTTCATGGGGCCGGAGAAGCACAAGGACTTCTACTTCGACTACCTTGTCCATCACGCCACCGCCTTCGTCTTCGGGCGCACCGACTGGGAGTACGTCTACAACACCTTCTGCTGGGGATACAAGGTCGGGTATCACTTCATCCAGACGGAGCACGGCTCCACGAACGGCAACTTCCTCGGCATCGGCGCGGACGCGGCAGAGCAGTGCGTCGTCGTCGAGCAGGTGCAGAAGCATACGGGCGGGATCCTCATCACCAACGGCGAGTTTGTCCCCCTGATGTCCGAGGATTGCACGGCGTTCGTGGTGAAGGAGACGAACGAAGGCTACGTGAGCTTCGCCAATTGCGGCGTATGGGGGCCGTCGGACCGCATCGCCTCCATCGCCGGAAGCGGGCGGGTCAGTATCTCAGGCTGCAACTTCATCCAGTGGGACAAGAACCGGCGCAACGCCCCGGCGATAGAATGCACCGGAGGCATCCTCACCGTCTCAGGGAACCATTTCACGCTGCCGATGAACAGGAATCTGACCGCCCCGCAGGTCGCGCTCAGGAAAGGGACGCAAGGAGCCGTCGTCACCGGCAACGTCTGCGAGGGCCCCTGGAACGCGGTGAACGAGATTGGAGACAAGGCTCAGATAGGGCTGAACCTGGGGGTATGACGCGGGAACTCATCCCATTTCCAGCATCCCCGCGCCCTCTACCGGGACCATCACCTCGATGAACGGCTCACGGTGGTACCGGCGATAATACCCTTCCAGGAGCGTCGCTCGCAGCGCCTCCACCGCGTCGTTGGCGACGATCACCTCGACGCACCCGCCAAGCCCTGCGCCGATCAGCCCTGCGCCGACAACGCCTTCCACGCTCCGCGCAAGCTCCACGAGTTCGTCCAACTCCGGGCAACTTGCCGCGTATCCGCCCGGCTGCCGGGCAAGCTCCGCCGCAGCCCTGAGGCTGGGGTCGGCGGAATCGAGCGCGGCGATCAGGCCGTCAAGGTCATCCTCGTCGAGACCCATGTCGCACGGCACGCGCTTGCCCTCGCCGTCGAGTATACTCACGCGGTCGCCCTCGTGGGAAAGATCAATGAGCATCCCTGCGCCCATGATGTCATGGGCGCGCAGATACTCGGCTAACTGCCTGCTGCGTTCGCACTCGGCAAGGCCATAGAGACATACGTCGCGCACGCGGTAGCCCGTCGGCGGGTCGTCGTGCGTGGTGAAGAGCTTCTCCAGCTCGACGCGGGCTTCCGGCAGCGCAGCCACGATCTCCGCACGCGAGGCGCGGTGCGGCAGTGCCTTGAGCAGCCGGTAGATGTCGGTGACGGCGATTCCGAGCCTGAGCACGTCGCGCAGGTGAACGAGCTTCGGCACCCACTCTGGGTGCAGGTGCTTGATCCAGAGGAGCGCGATGACGTACGTCGCCACCCGTTCGTTGAAGATGCTCCGGGCATTCGCTGTCTTCTGCGCGTGAACGCGGGAATGGCAGACCACGACGGAATACCCGTCCGGCCAGGGACTCCAGTCCACCGTCATGGGGAAGAAATCCACGTGCGAGACGTGCCCGGATTTGCTCAGGGCGATTGCCGCCTGATCGCCGAAGCCGCCCCGCGTGCCGACGTACCACTCCGCCTGGCCGCATCCTTCGGCGAGCGCACGCGCTTCGATGGTGCGTCCGTTGACGCGGTGAAAAGCCTGAGCCGACGCCACCACGAGCGCGGAGGAAGAACTGAGGCCCGCCGCCTGCGGGAGTTGACTATCCACGAACAGGTCGAACCCGCGCACCCCGTCCGGCCCGCCCCAGGCGTTCGTGAAATACGCTGCCGCCGCACGGACGTAGCTGCTCCAGTGGCCGAGCAGCCCCCCTTCTCGCAGGAGCTTCGGCGTGCCGAGCGTCCAGTCGGCCCAGTCGGAGACGTGTCCGTCGGGCAGAAGGTCGGGGATGGCGAACTCCGCGCTCGTGAACGCCGGGTCCGCGTTGGCGAGCCAAACGCGGTCGTCGCTCCGGGGAAAGCAGAGAAGGAGAAGCTCCCGCACGGCAATGGGGTTCACCCGTCCGCCGCGATGGTCAATGTGCGTGCCGAGGAGGTTGACTCGCCCCGGTGCGCGGAAGATCGCCATGGGCGCATCGCCGCCACGCCCGAACGCATCGAGTGCCTGAGCAAGAAGCCGAGCATACCAGCGAATCGCCTCGGCGGCCTGGTCTTCTCTTTCGTTGCGGAGGCGGGCGATCTCCCCCAGGAACGCTCTACCGGGGTTTGCAAGCGTCTTCTGCCAGAGCGACGCAGGAGCAAAGACCGTTTCGGGCATGGATGTCTCCCATTTATGGCGACGAGGAACGGAAGTGAGTGCGTCGGCATCTGCGGTTGGTTGTGCCCGGCATCTACTCCGCTCGGATTCATTCCGCTCGGATTTACTCCGCCCGGATACTAATCCGCAGGATAGACCGTGCCGTCCATGTCCACAATCGCCCGGTCTATCTCGGAGCCGTCCGGTATCACCGCGCCGCCAAGCACTACCGCGTCGGCGATGCGCACGTTCTCTCCCACGACGCACCGCTCGCCCATGCTCACGTACGGGCCGATCACTGACCCTTTGCCGATCTGAACGCTGGGGGGGACGTGCACCGGCGGCATGATCGTGTGGTTGCCATCCGGCGCGGTGGTGCGTCCGTCGTGTTCGAGAAGCCGTGCGTTGCCGAGGAGGAGGTCTTCCGGCGTGTTGACGTTCATCCGCCAATCCGCCACGAGCGTCCAGTGGAGCGTCAACCCCTCATTGACGGCGATCTGGAAGGCGTCAGGAAGGTAATATTCGCCCTCTTTCGCGTTGAGCCGGGTCTTGTCTATGCAGGGGAAAATCCAAGGGCCGAGGAGGTACATCCCAGCGAGATTGAGGTTGCTGCGCGGCTTTTCGGGCTTTTCCTCAAATTCGATGATGTTGCGGCCCTTCGTGATGACGATCCCGCCCTTGCGGGGGTTTTCGGTGAAGTGCACGGCCAGCGTGCCGTCCGCCGGGAAGAACCGATGGTGCTCGATGAGGTCGGAGAGATCGTACGTGCTCAGGTTATCCGACCAGCAGACGAGGAACATGCGGTCTTTGAGCACATCCCGCGCAAGGCCGATGGCATGAGCGGTCCCCAGGTGCTGCTCCTGCACCACGTAGTCGAGCCTCACGCCGAGCGCGTGGCCGTTGCCGAGCACCGTCCGCACCTGTTCGGAGTCGGGCGAGACCACGATGGTGATGTTCGTGATCCCAGCGCGGCGCAGGCCGTCAATATTGCGGATGATGAGCGGCTTTCCCGCCACAGGCAAAAGCGGCTTGGGAGTGCGCTTCGTCAGGTCGCCGAATCGCGTGCCTCTGCCCCCGGCGAGAATGAGGCCAAGCAGCGTTTCTTCCATGCGGAGTAGACTCCGAGGAACATGGTCCCCGATCCGAGAACGTTTCGTTCCCACAGGACACGATCCCCTGTCGTGGGAATCGAGTCTCCTACAGTGAGGAATCGTGCATGTCGAGTAGGGTCGAGGCATGCCTCGCCCCTACAAGATATTGTTTCGACACGCTTTGTAGGGGCGACTCATGAGTCGCCCTTATAGTCTGTGACGAATGTCATTATCTGGAACCCGTATCATTCCGTCACCACAATGCGGGCATTGCTCAGGCCGAACGGCACGAACTGGTAGATGTCCGTCCAGTTCCCCGCGTCGGAGAAGCTCCCCGGCCCGACGCTGAGAAGCTCGCCGTGCCGGTGATGGTGCGGTCCCAGAAGGTTACGCAATGAATGGACGAGGTCAATCCTGATGGTGTTTTCCCCGTCCTGAAGATACGGGCCGATCTCCACTTCGTGCGGCGGCCAGATCGCCTGACCCGCATCCTGTCCGTTCACCCACACGTCCGCGACGACGGCGGCCATCCCGTCAAGGACGAGCACAGCGGAGTTGACGGACCCCATCGTCAGGTCAATCGTCTGGGTCAGGCTGATCGTACCGGCATAGAACGGGTATCCCTGCTCGACGAGGTCGCCCCCCGGCGTCTCGGTCTCTTCCGGCCCCAAGACGAACGAGCGCAGATCATCCGTCCAGACGGCAAAGTCTCCGATCACGTACACCGACTCCAGTTCTATCGTCGGCGTCGCCGTGCCGGTGAGCACGATCTTGTTCGTCCCACTTCTCAGGAGACCGGTGATCCTGCGCTTGCGGAAGGTCGTATCCACCCACCAGCCGCAGTCCTCGTCAGGGATCGGCACGCCGTTGATCGTCAGACGGAACGCTTCAGGCGTCTCAAGGACGAGGAATACCTCGCCGTCGGGAACCGCGTCCACCTCCAGGGCATATTCAAGCGCGAATTCGCCTTCGTGCCCGCGCACCGGCCCAAGGGCTTTCCAGAGCGGGTCCGGCCCCTGCCATAATCCGCCGCCGTCAAGCCACCAGCGCGCCATGTCGAGCGTGTTCGCGTTGGGGTCCCGGCGGGCGATGCTCCACATGCCTTCGAGGTCAATCTCCTCGGACGGCTCGAACTCGTCGGCCTCGTCAATCACCTCCGGCTGGCCGGAATGATCGTGGACGAGGAGGAGCGACCCGGTGGCGTCAATGTAGGCATCCACGACGACGTGGCTGCCCGCGACCTCGACGGGAAGCTGTTTCACCTCGCCTGTGCGCGGGTCCCATTCCTCGACCGCGCCGCTCCCCTGAAGCACGATTTCGCACTGGTAGCCCCGCGTACGGTCGGTGTTGGCGAAGAAGATAATGTCCTGCGTGCCATCCCTGCGCTGGTGGAACCACACCGGCGCGACGGGGAACCCTTCCGGCGAGAGCACTTCTACGTTCGGGGCGAGCATTTCCGAAAGTGCGCCGATCATGTCGTTCTTGTCCTGTTCGACGACGATGGCCTCTCTCAGCACCTCCCACGCATCGCTTCCGGCGTCGCCATCAACCTTCCGGGGGATCGGCTTGACGGCGATCACCGGCCCCTGCGCGTGCATCCACTTCCGGAGAAGGTCAACGGTCGTCCTGCGGAGCGTCACTGCGGGCGGCAAGATCACGAGGTCGTATCCCGCGTGGCCGACGCGGAACCTGTTGCCCTCGATTCGTCCGTGCTTCGCCAGGAGCGATTCGTCGGCGTAGTCGAAGTCATAGTGCTCTTCCAGAAGCCAACGGCTGATGCGGTCGAAGGCATTGCTCAGGGAGCGGGCGTGCCCCTCTGCACCGGGGGCATACACGCTCCACGCGCTCTCGATGGTGTGGATGACGAGCACCTGCGTGACGCGCCTGCCCTGCGTGAGCGCGTACGACAGCCGCGCCTTGTAGTCGGCGATGAGGTTATTGAACCGCCACCAGGGCTGCTGGTAGGAGAGCGTCGGCGGGTAATCGCGCTTGCGTTCGCCGCGCATGGTGTAGAGCGCGAGGTGCGGGTTCATCAGGTTGATGCCGTGCACGAAGTGCCAGTCGGCGATCCACTTGCGCCCCTCGAAGGTGAAGTTCTGCCCAGAACAGCCGTAAAGCTCCGAGAGCGTGCGCGCTTTGCCGAGCTGGTGGGCGACGGAAGTGACTTGCCTGGCGGTCATGAGGTTGTCAATGTTCCGGGAGAGGTGATCCATGCCCGGCCAACCCATGTGCTCGTAGTGAGGCATCGCCGCGCCGATCCACTGAATCTGCGAGACGAAGTCGTCCTCGCACATGTAGTGCCCGGTCATCTGGAGGCCGTGCTCGCGGCACCAGCGACCGTACGGCTCGCTGAAGGCCTCAAGGAAAAGCTCGGTGGCGGTCCGCCAGAAGTGGTACCGCACGCGCTGGTGATCGCCGACCGGCTCGAAGACCGACATGACGTGGTCGAGGATGTCGTAGCCCCATCGCCATTTGAATTCTTCCGCGAAGCGTCCCGTCCAGGGCACGGTGTTTTCCCGGCTGATGCCCTTCGCTCCCCAGAAGATGTAGCTCGGTTCGTCGGTGAAGCAGCCGGGGATCGTCGTGCCGAAGTGATCCCCCACGACTTCGGCGTACGGCTCAAGCGTGCTCTCGAAGAACTCCTCGACCGCCTCCGGGTTCATGAGGTCCACGTACGCCGTGCCGTTGAACCAGGGGTTTCCCATCGGCTCGACCCAACGGCTGACGTAGGCCACCTGCGCCCCGTGAGCCTCCGATTCGTCGCCGATCCGGACCCACTCGCTGCCCTGTTTGGCGAAGAGCGCAAGCACCGCGTTCGTTTCGGCGGGCGGCGGCGTGAAGGTGCGCTGGAGGGCGGTGTTGCGCAGCTCGGGGTCCACCCTCGGCACAATCCCTCCGGCGTACCCGGACGGCCACTTGTCCTCGTCGTAGAGGTACGCGAGAAGCCCGGCCTCTGCGGAAACTTCGACCGTGTGCCTGATGCGGTCCATCCACTCCTCACCGAGGTACGGGGTGACCAGGCCGACGCGGCTGTGCATGAAGTAGCCGCCCCACCCGCGCCCGCCCATGTCGCGGGCCTGCCGCTCCAGTTCGTCGTTCTGAAGGTCGTCGTTCCACGACCAGAACGGCGCGGCGCGAAAGATGGCAGCCGGGCGCAGGAACTCCTCGCGGTTCATGAAATCTCCTTTAGAAATAGGCAGACCGCATGGGTAATCGGCCAATCGTGCGGTGGGAAACGGTGCAGCGGACCGATAACGGGCAGCGCGAATGCTGAACCTGCTGCTCTTACGGCCCAGTCAGAGGACAATCCTTACGAACTTTGTCCCGCTCCGCGGAACCCTAAACGCATATGGCGGAGTTGTCTTGTTCGCCGATTCCTTCATCCGAGGCCAGTTGCGAACAAGCTGTTGAATTAGCTCACATCTACTGAGGTTCTTCCCGCCGAGGAAAAACGTGCCCACTCGATGCTCCCTCAAGGCAGCGAGCTCAGCTGGTCGCCAGCGTATTTTTTCGTCCCGAGTGACGAGAACCATCCCTTCCTCACCAACAAACTTGAGCCAGTCCACATCTTCGGTACCACGGGGGAATTTCTCGCGCAGGGATATGACGCTTTCGCCAAAGCCCTTCATTCCCGCCGCCAGTTGCCAACTCAGATTCTCGTCAATAAAGAACGTCATGCGGCGAGCCGTTCCTCGAACGAGACGGCGGCGTCTACTTGGCGCTGCGTGAGATCGAACCACCGACAGACTGGTCGCACCTTTCGACCCTCCGCAACGAAGAAGTCGAACACGTTGGAGGTTGCGACTCCTGTTCCGACAATGCTTGGACGACCAAACGAAACAAGCGGATCAAGAACGATATGACCGTCCCGCCCGCGAGGATACCACCGCCTGGCAAGTTCGGAAGTCGCATCGAACACAATCTGCTGGGCGAGTTCCGTGATCACATCATGTATGACCCATTGCCCGCCACTCAGCAGCTGAAGAATCGCATCGCCCTCTTTCTTCACTTGGAGGTATATGTCTCTCCCATCAGTAAAGAAGCTTTGGCGGGCGAAATGCTCTGTCCCTAATATGCAGGCTGCCTCATCAAGCGCCTTCCGAACCCTCTGGAGGCTTATGCCGTAGTCCAAGAAGCCTTTCACGAAAAGCAGATCGACCAGATCCAAGAACGAAGCGAAGCTGGTCTCCGCGCCGCTAGCGGGATGGATGACAGGACGTTGTCGGCGCCGGGCGTCACGATACTCGTACGAGTACCCACGGAGCCACCGACAGACACGTGCGTCGCTGATTCCGACAAGTCGGCTGGCCTCGGCTACGGTGTACATCGGCTCGTCCAACAGTTTCTCGGACACTTCTGTTTGGACCATCGTCATTGATTCCCCCAACTACTCCTCTGCGGGAGCTAGCTATCCCCGAACGCCCCATTTAGATACCACTTAATCCCCGGCAGCGGAAACATAGCTCTCTGTACTTGTGCCATTGGGAAGTATACCATCTTCATGTGCTGACCCCAAACCGCCCGGGTTACTCATCGAACGTTGCTCATGCGGCTGCCTGCTGTTCTTCGCCATATTTTCTCCACTGCCGTTTCGATATTCCATACGTCCCCATCATTCTGAATCACCATGTCTGCGTCCTTCACCCGCGCCTCTTCCGGCAATTGCGAGGCGATTCGCCGCTCGATCTGCTCTTGGCTGAGTCCCTTCGCCAGAAGGCGCGCTCGAACCTGCTCCGCCGGTGCGGTGACGGCGATGACGAAATCAAACCACGACCTGATCCTCCACTCGGCGATGAGCGCGGCGTCCACCACGACAAGCGGGACCGAAGGATCGCGCCGTCCAGCATCAAGCCGCTCCCGCAAGCGCGCAAGAAGCGGCGGGTGGACGATCCGGTTAAGCGCGGCGAGCGCCTCAGGGTCCCCGAAGACCCTCTCTCCGAGCGACTTCCGGTCGGGCTGGCCCTCAGCGCCAATCACTTCTGCGCCGAAGGTCTGTGCGAGCGCCCGTTGCACCTCCGCATCTTCGCGCAATACCTCGTGCCCGATCCGGTCAGCTTCGAGCACGAGCGCGCCGCGTCGGGCAAACGCCTGCGCAACGATGCTCTTCCCGACGCCGATGCCGCCGGTGATCCCAATGGCTTTGCACCGGGCAGATCGGTTCATCGCCCCACCGTCGGCGGAGCCGCTTTCCATCTTCTGTGCAGCCACAGGTACTGCTCCGGATGTGCGATGATCTGCTCCTCCAACAGGCCCGCCCAGCGCCGCACCATCTCTTCCGGGGAGGGGAGAGGAGAGTTGCCGTCCCAGACGAGCGCGGTCGTGATGGTGAAGCGACTCCCCGGCGAACCTACCGATTCATCCGTGCGTGTGGCGGCGACGGCGACTACCGGCACACACGCGTGCGCCGCAAGACGGAACATCCCCGTCCCGAACAGCGTCGGCCTGCCGAAGAGAGCGACCGTGAGCGACGGAGCCGTCCCCGGCCATTGGTCCGCCGCCGTGCCGACAAGCTCTCCGCGCTTCAACGCGGCGAGGAGCGGCCTGACGGAAGCGACGCGATCATGAGGGAGGACGCCCCACGCTCGTCTCTGTTGCTCGAAAAAACCGGCAATAAGCGGATTGTGCGGCGGCGCGATGACGAGGTGAAGCTTTCCGCCGCGCTTGGCAATCGCCCACGCCGCAACCTCCCAGTTGCCGAGGTGTCCGCTCACGATGATCGCCGGTCTGCCCACCCGGATGAACGGTCCGAGGACATCCGGCTCCGCCCAGCACACCGACGGCGGGTCTTCCGGCAGGCGCAGCGCCTCGACGAGCGTCCGTCCGAAGCTGCGAAACGAGGCGCGAACAATCCGCGCTCGTTCTGCGTCGCTCCGCCCGTCAAGCGCCGCACGGACGTTCTTCCGGGCGATCCGCCTCCGCCGGAAGAGCAGGAGCCACGCAAGGTCGCCAAGCCCAACGCCCGACCTGTACGCGCCCTGAGGGGAAACCCGGCGCACGCGCTCGATGAACAGGCGCGCAGCGCACCACTCAATATGTGTCCGCAATGCGCTCGTCAAGCGGCTCGTCCGGCCCATCGTCGTCATCTTCTTCCTTCCAGCGTCTGAGCGTCTTTCGGTTGCGCCACCATCGAACGACGAGCGCAAGGAAGAACAGGCCCGGAATGAGAAGCGACCACAGCCACACGTCGTCGGCCAACCCCACCAGCGCATAGCGATGCCGCGTCTGCTTCAACCACGTCTGCTCGAACGTCTCGCTCTCCATGCCTGTTGCGGCAGCAAGCGCCTCATCGAAGGGCATTCGGCTCAGGCCGCGCATCACCTCGCCGAGCGCCGCGTGGCCGAATCGCTTTGCCAGCCACGAGACCGCCCCGAAGCTCTCCGCGTACGCGAGCCATGCGTAGTCCTGCTGGAAGGCGAGCACGTTGTCAATGTGGGAGAGCGGTATCAGCCCCCGACCCAGCGCACCTCGCGCCAGGCGGAAGCTATCGTAGATATTCCACTCGCCCGAAAGGTACATCGCCACGCCTT
>Ga0172366_10000807_pt1 | contig 23648 bp, 22 predicted proteins | sample LakKivSesite69cm_FD_114533 | JGI IMG/M metagenome (GOLD analysis project Ga0172366, IMG submission 114533) | Sediment microbial communities from Lake Kivu, Rwanda - Sediment site 69cm | ecosystem: Environmental > Aquatic > Freshwater > Lake > Sediment | place: Rwanda: Western Province, Lake...
GCCAATCAGAGGGTAGGCTCATTTTCCAAGGGTATGAAAATGAAACTAAATTTCATACGGGCATTGCTCAACAACCCTCAGATACTGTTTCTAGATGAACCAACCACTGGTCTTGACCCAGTCAGCTCCAGACAGGTCAAAAACATCATCCTGAAAAAGAAGAAGGAGGGCAAATCAATCTTTCTTACAACGCATAACATGACTGATGCTGACGAGCTTTGTGACAGGGTAGGATTCATAATAGATGGCAAATTAAACCTGATTGCAAGCCCCAAGGAACTTAAGATAAAACACGGCAAAAAACTCGTCAGAGTGGAATATCTCAAAGGCGATAAACTCATACGAGACAAGTTCCAACTGGCAAATCTTGGTACGAACAGCAAGTTCATAAAACTGCTAAAAGGAGGGAAAGTTCAGACCATCCACACCGCTGATGCAACTCTAGAAGAGGTATTCATCAAGGTTACAGGAAGGCAGCTGTAATGACGCAACTTAAGACAATGGTCAAATGGGAGTTGATCCTGCAATCCAGGTACAAGATAATTCATCTCTCGATAGCAAGCGTTGTCCTATACTTCCTGGCCCTTAAGACAATACCATTTATAAACACAGAATACTTTCGTACAGTGTTTTTGTTTTTAGATCCAGCACTAATTGGCATCATGTTCGTTGGAGCACTAGTGCTATTTGAAAAAACTGAAAACACACTCCAGGCACTCACCGTCACACCAATGGAGACACGAAACTATTTTCTTGCTAAAATAATATCACTCACTGCGCTTTCAATCATAGCAGCTTTGCTGTTTTTATTCCTTTCTCATGGATTCGCGTTCAACTATCTTTACATGTTCCTTGGGATAATTCTCACATCCGTGTTTCTCATACTGCTTGGTTTCATCTTAGTATCAAGATGCAGTAGTCTAAACGAATATTTACTCACGATGTTGTGTTCATTTCTAATATTATTTATTCCTCCAATGCTGCACGTATCTGGATTGTATGAAAACGTTATATTCTACCTATGGCCTTCACAGGCATCCTTTTTCCTACTCAAAGGTGTGTTCAGCGAAATCGCCTTGTGGGAAACAATCTATTCAGTTGTTTACTTGACCTTATGGACAACTTTATGCTATTATCTTGCAAAAAAAGCATTCTATAAACATATAATAATGGGGGGAAAGTAAAATGGCATACACCAGCAAATTACTCGTAAACGATTTAAGAAATATCTTAAGAGACAAATTTTATGTTTATGCCTTTGTTGCATATCCAATAATCTTCGTTGTGATGACTAGGTTCGTCATCCCATGGATTTCAGAGAATGTGTACTACCTTGAGTCATTCTACCCTATGTTGTTCATGATGATGGCTATTATGATACCTATGGTTTTTGGTTTCATCACTGCGTTCCTCATCATGGATGAGCGCGATGAAAACCTGCTAACGGTGTTACGTGTCATGCCTATTTCAAGGAGCGCCTACCTCATCTACAGAATGTTATTAATGACGTTGTTCTCGTTTATCTATGTCGCCATGTTTCCGGCACTAACCGGCCTTGTGGAAGTTCCATTTCTTTTGTATCTGCCGGTTGCGGTTCTGTTTGCCGTGTTCACGCCGGTGATAGCGTTGATAATAAACGTACTTGCAAGTAACAAAGTACAAGGTTTCGCCGTGATGAAAACGCTTGGAGGTGCATTCCTCCTCCCCCTCTTCGCCCTTTTCATCGTTGAAAACTGGAAATATGTTTTCGGTCTGATTCCAAACTTCTGGACATTCATGGCCCTCGACAAAGTATTAACCATCGGCACTCATGATTACATTCATCTGGGAGTAGGATTTGCTGTGCACTTTGCATTACTATCTGTACTCTTCCATAAATTCAACAAGAAATTTTAGAAACAGAGATTATACGGGTTTCTCTGAAGGAATCGTAAACAATAAAATCCTCTCCCCTTTTTTTAATAAAAATAGAAGCGCCGGGGGGGAGATTTGAACTCCCGAGGCCCAAAGGGCCACACGCTCTCAAGGCGTGCGCCTTACCTGGCTTGGCTACCCCGGCACCAAAATGAAAGTATGTCTTCTACTAATTAACTATTTTAAAATTAGGTCTTGAGCTCGATCTCAATCGCGACTTCTTCGGGCACTTGGATGCGCATAATCTGTCGCATCACTCGCTCGTCTGCCTGCATGTCAATTAAGCGCTTATGCACGCGCAGCTCCCACCGGTCCCACGTCGCCGTTCCCTCACCATCGGGCGATTTTCTCGTGGGCACCACTATCCTGCGCGTGGGGAGGGGAATGGGCCCCGAGAGCTTGATGCCGACCCGCTCCGCTATGCCAGAGATTTGCTTGCAGACCTCGTCGAGCTTTTTCGGGTCAGTGCTCGAAAGTCTTATGCGTGCATTTTGCAATGATACCCCTCACCCTACCTAGAGGGAAGGGGGTAATAAAAGAGTTGGGACTATTTCGCGGGGGTCAGGTCTACGCAGACACCTGCTGCGATAGTCATGCCCATGTCGCGCACGGCGAAGCGACTCAGTTGTGGGAGATCGGCAGCCTTCTCGATCACCATGGGCTTGGTGGGCGTTACCTTAATCGTCGCTAAGTCTCCTTTCTTTATGAACTCTGGATTCTGCTGAATCACTTCACCGGTCTTCGGGTCAAGCTTCTGGGTAATTTCTGATATGGTGCACGCTACCTGCGCCGTGTGAGCGTGGAAAACAGGAGTATATCCAGCAGTTACCGCTGTTGGGTGCTGTAGAACGGCAATTCGTGCGGTGAACTCCTTAGCCACGGTTGGAGGCGCCTTTGGGTGTCCCGCAACATCCCCTCGCTTTATCGCGTTCTTCTCGACCCCTCGAACGTTAAAACCTATATTGTCGCCGGGCTCAGCCTGCGGTATTGTCTCATGGTGCATTTCGATCGATTTCACCTCTGCACTCACTCCCGCGGGCTCGAAGACGAGGGTATCACCAGTCTTCAGCACTCCCGTTTCAACCCTCCCCACGGGCACGGTTCCAACTCCAGTGATCGAGTATACGTCCTGCACGGGAAGTCGAAGCGGCTTGTCAACGGGTTTTGGAGGTACAGTAAATGCATCGAGCGAGGCATAAAAGACAGGGCCCGTGTACCACTTCATCTTGTCGCTAGGTTTGATCACATTATCCCCATGGAACGCCGAAGCGGGAACGAACGTGAATTTTTCTGGATTTTTGTAGCCAACTGTTCTCAGCAGGTCAGTAATCTCAGATTTAATCTTTTTAAAAACATCCTCTTTGTAACCCACGAGATCCATCTTATTTACAATAATCACCAGTTGCCCAACTCCAAGGGTAAAGGCGAGCGCCGCGTGCTCCCGCGTCTGAGGCATAATCCCATCGTCAGCTGCGACCACGAGCACCGCTGCGTCAGCTTGGCTCGCTCCAGTAATCATGTTTTTAACGAAGTCCCTGTGCCCCGGAGCATCGATGATAGTGAAATAGTACTTGTCAGTTTCGAACTTTTTGTGCGCAAGGTCGATGGTAAGTCCCCGTTCTCGCTCCTCCTTAAGGGCATCCATCACCCAAGCGAACTTAAAGGTCTTACCTCTTTCGCCCATCGCCTCGAATTTCTTTAACTCCTCCTCTTTCACGAATCCCTTGTCGTAAAATGTTCTACCTACCAACGTGGACTTACCGTGATCCACATGCCCAATTGTTATCAGGTTCAAGTGAGGTTTCACCATTTGTATCCCTCCTTTAACTGTTTCCAATTTGATTATGTATTTTAAAAGCCTTGCGCTATCTTGCTCCCTTTGCTATCCGCTCGGTTTCCCCTTTGCGCGCCACGGCGAAACTCTTCATGTCGTTGTTAGCGGCCATGATGAGTTCCTCGGCAAGGCACTCCTCGATTGATTTTTTATTTGAGAAAGAAGCTGCGAAGCTGCCGGCCGCGAGATTCTTGAGTGCGATGTCGAGCCTCCGCTGGGGGGAGGAGTCAACGGCGACATAGTAGGTTATACCCCCGTAACTTATCCGGGTCGTCTCCTCGCGTGGAGCCGAGTTCTGTATAGCATCGATCAAAACCTGAACGGGATCCTTATTAGTCCGCTTTTCAACAATCTCAAATGACTTACGCACGGTGTTATATTCCTTGTATTTTTTGCCGCAGGCTTTGGCGCCGCGAATCGCCTTGCCTCCGAGCTTCCTCACGCCCGGCCCTGAGCGCATAATTTTATTTATCAAACGCTCGACGATAGGTGCACCCGCTTTTCCAAATTGTTTGCGGGAATGTTTTCCGCCGCCATGCAGAACCATACTTGGTTCCAGCCGAATGTATTGCTTCATCCCGGGATCCTCTATCACAATACCATCGACTGACCACTTGTCGAAGTACTTGAGCGCCATTTCCAATCACCGCGCTGGCTTCTCCTTGCGTCCCTCCACGAGCTCATCCAAAGAAACTTCATTCACTTTGATCACCTTGTAGCGAACGCCGGGAATATCACCATATGAACCGCCCTTTGCACCCCCTATACCCTCGATGACAACCTCGTCGTGCTCATCGATGAACCCAATTGCGCCATCCCTAGGAGCGAAGGCGGTGACCTGGCGACCATTCTTGATGAGCTGAACGCGAACGCATTTCCTAATCGCAGAGTTTGGCTGTTTGGCTTCGACCCCAACCTTTTCGAGGACGATCCCCCTGCCCTGCGGCGACCCTTCGAGTGGGTCAGCTTTTTCGTCCAGCCTGAGCACCCGTCGCTTGTATTGGGCGCTCTTCCATCTAAACTTCTGCCGTTTGGAACCCATCTTCCGGGCTGCAAATTCTCCTCTGGAACCTTTGCTCACATTACCTACCTTAAAGAATATTTCCCTCTCCAACCTTAAAAATCAAACAAGTGAAATGTCTTGAATTCCGTGATGCCGGAGGGCAAGTTTCTTTGCGCACTGGATCTTCCTGCCTTTTCGACCGATGGCTATTCCTCGGTCTTGTTCTTCGATATCTATCAATGCAATTTTCTTGCCCTCACGTTCGACGATATTGACTTCCCTGACCCTTGCGGGCATCAATATATTTTTCACGAACTTTACCGGGTCTGCAGAGTACTCAACAACCTCGACGCTTTTCCCGATTATCCGCTTTGTCCTTTTGATCTTATTTCCCCCTTTCCCTATGACAAAACCGATATCCCCCGTCTTCACGACGAATGTAAGCCTAGCCCCGTTCTCGTGGATTATACAGTCGTGGACTCTCGCTCCCGTCAAGCCTTCGAAGAGGGCGATGTAGCGCATTTCATCGGCACTGAGTTTGATGCTCATTTCTTTTCCCCCAAACTAAGAATGTTTGAACCTCCCGGCTCTAGGACCGCGAGCACGCTCACCAGAAATGGCTTACCGCAAGCGAGCCCCAGCTCCGCGCTGTCTCCAGCGAAAATGTGAACGGGAATATTTACTAACTCTGAATAACGTTTGATATCTTCCAAAACTTCCGATTGGCAGTTCGACGCCACGATTACCAATTTTGCCTGCCCGAGCTTTAGAACCTTCCGAGATTTATCTGCACCACAGATAACCTTGCCGGTGTCAATCGCTTGACGTATTTCCTTACTTACTTCCACTTTCCCCTTCCCTCCGCATCGTTAGCTCCACTGAACCCGTTCCTAACGGAATTGGCTGCCCCGCGATGACATTTTCGATTATGCCGTCAAGCCTGTCGCTCTCACCGTGTACGCATGCTTCTAAAAGGTGCTTAGTCGTGATCTCGAATGAGGCCCGTGCGAGCACACTGGCCTTTCCACCACTAACCCCGTGCCTGCCCATCTGTTTCACCGTGCCCGATGCGGTCATCATGTCTGCGGCCAGCATGATGTGCCTCACATCCACGTCGAGTCCTTGCTCTTCAAGCGTTTTTCTGGCTTCATTAATTATAGCGTTGCGCGCCGCCTCCACGCCCAGAACTGCCTCGATTTCGTGGATGTTATTGGTCGAGGTCCTTGTCTGGTCCACCTCGGGCATTGCTAAGATTTCAGAGAAGTTGGAGCCCTCAGTATAAACGACGTATTCATCGTCCTCCATTTTCACGACCACTCGGTTGATTCCCTTCACGCCGTGAAGTGGTAGTGCCCTTATTTTCGAAGCGAGTCTGCGCAACTCAGACAAACTCTGGGTCGTTGGTTTTATACGCAATTTATAACCATCGATTGATACATCCACCTTCAGCGATTCTTTGATTATGGAGACCACCTTTGAAGGAGTTAAATCCCTTCGCTGCATACGGGAACGATCAAGAGTAATGATGAAAACTATGTTGATGAGATCCATCTCGGTCTGTAAGACGATATCCTCAACCGTGGTCATTTCGATATTTTGAGCGAATTCTCGTGCTTTTTCCTTACTCTTGGCGTACTTCTCCTTCAGGTAAATCGTCATTAAGGCGGCTGAGGGAACCCGTCTCGCATCGACGATTTCAATCAATCTGGGGAGCCCCAGCGTCACGTTCAACTCGGCTACGCCCGCATAATGGAAGGTCCGTAATGTCATCTGGGTGCCAGGCTCGCCAATCGATTGTGCAGCTACCGTGCCGACGGCCTCCCCGGGCTCGACTAGGGCATTTACATAGGCCTGCTTAACGCCCTCGATTATTTCGCCGAGTTGTTCGCGCGTTATCGCTTGCTCTTTACCCACGCGCAGTAAGCTCCCCTCTAGCCCCTTAACCACTGCTTCGGGAACTACACCATCCAGCTTGCGAACTTCAGTCTTTATTGTATCAGGAGAGACGCCCACCATGCACTATCCCCCAATAACTCGCTCGATTATTTTTTCCACGTTAACGGCTTTTCCATTGTCACTGCGCGCCGGGTCGACGCCGTCTTCACCGTACACGAACTGAACTACCGCACCCCGATCATCGCGTACTGTCCCATCGTTCTCGACGCGAAGGTCTTGGAGGGCATTGATTAGACGACGCTGCATGTAACCGCTTTGCGCAGTTCGAACTGCAGTATCGACCAAGCCCTCTCTCCCACCCATGGCATGGAAGAAAAACTCAAGTGGCTTGAGGCCATCCTTGTAACTGGAACTGACGAACCCGCGAGCTTCCGCGCCGAGATCCTCTAACTTGAAATGGGGCAGTGTGCGCCCCCTGTAGCCTCGGCTCAGGCGTTCACCTCGGACGGACTGCTGCCCAACGCAAGCCGTCATCTGTGTGAGGTTAAGCATGCTGCCACGCGCGCCAGTTCTAGCCATGATAACAGCAGGATTGTCAAGACCCAAGTATTTCTCAGCTATCTCTCCCGTTCGGTCCCTGCTCTCCGCGAGCACCTCCATTATGCGCATCTCAAGTGTTTCTCGAAGGGATCTGCCGGGAAATGGCTCTAGCTCTCCAGCATTGTAAACCTCAATCAGTTTGTTAACTTTCTCTCGCGCATTATCGAGAACCTCGCTTATCTGCTCTTTCGCCTCGGGCGGGATGTCTTCGTCATCGATACTCGTTGTGAACCCAAATATGACTGCGGCGGCAATCGAGAGCCTCGTTACCCGATCCAAAAATTCCCGAGCAGCCGTCGTACCGTAATCTTTGACAATTCTGTCTAAAACCTCACATCGGTCAAGCGCTTTGTAGCTCCGAGCGTCCATAACCCCGCGGAGCAACTGCCCGTCCCGTATGACAACGTACGCATCGATTTCACACTCTTCTTTCTTGCAGCGAGTGCAGTTCTCACATATCTTAGCTTTGAATGTCAAATTCAACCCCTTAGGAAGAAGTATGCTGAAGATTTGTTTGCCGGTCCAATACTCGATACCATTTTCTTTGACTGCTGGCTTAGGCAAACTGGCGAATACCCCCACAGTAGCCAAGAGCTGTTGGCTTTGTTCTCTCGTCAGTAGAGTGCCTTTGCGCGTGAGCAGGTATGCACCTGTTATATGGTCTTGGATGCCTCCTATGATCGGGCCTCCAAATCGCGGCGATAGTATCTGCTCTTGGACTCTCATCAAAATGCGGGCTTCAGCCCGGGCCTCTTCGCGTTGAGGGGCGTGCACGTTCATCTCATCGCCATCGAAGTCGGCATTGTAGGGTGGGCAAACACTTAGGTTTAGCCTGAACGTGCGCCCAGGTAGGACCTTAACCTCGTGGGCCATTATTGACATTCGGTGGAGAGACGGCTGGCGGTTAAAGAGTACGATATCATTGTTCATCAGGTGCCGCTCGACGGTGAATCCCGGTTCGAGTGTTTTCGCTAGTTCCCCACAATCAGCATAGCGCAGGTCGTAGCGTTTGCTATCAGGGCTTACCACACAGTTCGCACCCGGATAAATGTCGGGTCCCCTGCGGACTAGGTTACGGAGATCCTCGATATTATGTTTTGTCGCCCGAACGGGTATGCTTAAAACTCTCGCGATATATTCGGGCACTCCTATCTCATTGATGCTGATGTTCGGATCCGGCGAGATGACCGTGCGTGCGGAGAAGTCGACACGCTTGCCCGAGAGGTTCCCACGAAAGCGTCCCTCTTTCCCACGCAGGCGCTGGGCAAGCGTACGCAAAACGCGGCCCGATCTGTGTCGCGCCGGGGGGATACCAGAAACCCCGTTGTCGAAATATGTCGTGACATGATACTGCAGCAGTTCCCAGAGATCCTCGACAATTAGGTGAGGGGCACCAGCTTCGATATTTTCACTCAAGCGCTGATTGATTCGTATTATGTCCACTATCTTGTGGGTGAGGTCATCTTCGGATCGTGCCCCAGACTCAAGTGTTATGCTTGGTCTGACTGTCACAGAGGGTATGGGCAAAACCGTTAAGACCATCCACTCCGGCCTAGCTATTTTCGTATTTATCCCCAATAATATTGCGTCATCATTTGTTATGCGCTCGAGCCTCTCTCGTATATCGCTAGGCGTAAGGCGGTTTTTGCCTTCGACAAATCCGGTAGGTTTTTCAAACTTCAACGAAACCTGCTTTTCTTCGCAGTAGTGGCACTTTTCAATAGTAGACGCGCTCTTAACGATTTCATTTGTCAGCTCCCACCATTTCCGTCCAACATCCTTCATCTCCGTGATCCGTTTGAGATATTCCACAAGTTTTGACTCCGATAACAAGATTCTACCACATTTTCTACATGTCGCACGAAGGCAATTGTAAATCGTGTCCACGTAGCCTACATGGATGACGGGACGCGCCAGCTCAATGTGACCGAAGTGACCTGGACAATCACCCGCCCGCGCGCCACAAGTTCGACACCTCAAACCTGGGTCAATTACGCCAAGGCGGGAGTCCATGAGTCCCCTTTCTATAGGATAACCGTCTTCATCGTAGGTGTCAGCGGTGACAACTTTCGTCACCGAAATTTTGCGTATCTCCTCTGGCGACATCAAGCCGAAATCCATGCGGTCGATTAATTTGGGGATGTGCATCATAATCATCACCTAGGCCTTATCCCTCAGTCGCAAGCGTGGCGACATGCACATAGACTTAAGCTCATCAATGAGCAGCTTGAACGCGTAGGATATCTCTACCCCGTAAATCTCCGAGTCTTCATCACAAACTGGGCAGTAAGTACGATCTCGCCGCCTGTCGTAAATAGCAAAACTGCCGCATTTGCCGCATATCAAGCTAGTGTATCTATCCGAGGCGTCCAAGAGGCGTTCTTTCAACAACATCGCCGCACCATGGCCAATCAAGCAGTCACGTTCCATTTCACCGAAGCGCAACCCCCCTTCGCGCGCCCTACCCTCGGTCGGCTGATGGGTCAGAACCTGTACTGGCCCTCGAGAGCGAGCATGGATTTTGTCTGCCACCATATGGTGAAGTTTTTGGTAATAACAGAGACCAATGAAGATGTCCGTGGGGATCATCTCACCAGTGATTCCATTATACATTACCTCCTTACCTGTGTGCTTGAACCCGCAAGCTTGAAGCATTTCGCGCATTTGCTTTTCTGGCATTCCCCCGAATGGTGTGCCATCAATTCGCTGCCCAGTGATTGCCCCGACTTTGCCAGCAATCATCTCCAGCAACTGACCTACCGACATCCGTGAGGGGATTGCATGCGGGTTTATGATGACATCAGGCGTTATCCCACTTTCTGTGAATGGCATGTCCGCGCTATCGAGGACGATTCCAATGACTCCCTTCTGACCATGCCTAGACGCAAGCTTGTCCCCAATCTCCGGTATGCGTAGGTCTCTGACCCGCGACCTCACGAGTTTGTTTCCTTCAGAGGTCGTGCTCACGAGAATCATATCAACGACCCCTTCCTCGCTGGGTCTGACCCTTATCGAACTTTCCCGACGTCCATGCTCGACTGCGATGCCGAACTCGTCTATCTCCTCTAAGAATCTCGGTGGGCTTGTCCGCCCAATCAAGACATCCTCGCCCCGAACTTCGGATTCGATCTCAGTTATCCCATCTTCCCCAAGGTTCCGGTAGAGGCTCGCGTCCGCATACCCTCGAATCTCCTCGCTTGGAATCTCGAATTTGTCCTCTTGGCCGCCGAGGTACCTGCTTTCCTCGGCCTCGTAAACTCTGTAAAACGTTGTACGCCCAAAGCCACGATCAATGGAATCTTTGTTGATGATGAGCGCGTCTTCCATGTTGTAGCCGCCATAGGTCGAGATTGCTACTACAACGTTCTGCCCAGCAGCTCTGCGGTCGAAGCCAACCGCGTCCATCACCTTGGTCCAGATAAGTGGGACTTGTGGGTAGTGTAAAAAGTGACTCCGCGTATCCACGCGGTTGTGAATATTGGTTACCCCAACCCCGAGCGCTTGTTTAGCCATGTTCGCGCCGTAAGTATTTCGCGGTGATTGATTGTGTTCAGCGTAGGGGATGAGGGCTGCGCTTATCCCCAACATCGCTAGCTGGTGGAGCTCCAAGTGGGTGTGTTCGGGCGTCAGCTCCTGTTGCAAAATCGCGATGAAAGAGTTTTCCTCTTCCTCGGCGTCTAAGTACTCGACTATGCCCTCCCGAATAAGGTCGCGCCAAGTTAGTTCACCAGCCTTGACCTTCTCTATTTGTTCATCGGTCAGAAGGGATTTACCACCCTCCACAACAATCATCGGTCTGCGCACCCGGCCGGCGTCCGTGTTTATCCGTACCTCTTTTGTGTCCTCCCTATATGCTATGTTGACTTGCTCATCGACGCTCCCCCTACGACGATGATGCCTAAATTTCTCCACAAGCACTTTTCCACTTTCGACTATGCCGATTAATCGCCCGTTGATGTAAACGACATTCTTGCCTTTGTGCTCGCTACCCTTCTGGATCTTTGTAACACCCAGCTTGTACAAGAGTCGCTCGCCCTTTCCCTCTTCTGTTCCTGTTGAGATTTCTGCCATCAGCGCGAGATTTTTCACAAGCCCACAGTTCGGACCCTCCGGAGTTTCGCACGGACAAATCTTTCCCCAGTGCGTCGGGTGGAGGTCACGCGCCTCGAAGTGAGGCTGGCTCCTGCTCAGGGGGGAAACAACGCGGCGGAGGTGCGAAATTGCGGCAATGTAGTTTGTTCGGTCTAAGAGTTGACTCACTCCGGATCTTCCACCAGGCCAGTTGCCGGTGGCCAAAGCGTGCCGGATTCGTTCGGTCAGCACGTCCGCGCGCGCCGCAGTCTTGACGTTAAGATCCCTACCTCTCGCATTTGCCCGCTCGAGCTGATATTTGATGTCACGAGTGAGGTTGAGGAAAGCTAGCCTGAACACGTTCTCGAGCAAATCACCCGCCAGCTTTAACCGCTTGTTCGCGTAGTGGTCCTTGTCGTCTACATCTCTACGACCGAGTGCAAGTTCTATCACCTGTTCAGCCATCCTGCCAAGATAGTATACCTTACCGATGCGGTCTTTTGGTTGGGAACCTATGTGTGGTAAAAGGTACTTGTCTAACACCTCTTGTGCCCGCTCCAGTCGGTATTCCTTGGTCTGCCCTATTGCCACTCTCTTGCCTATTAGGTCGAGTGCATCCTCGCGCGTTTTTACTTCGACCGCTTCCTGTAAGTTCTCGAAGAGTTCACGAATGAGCTCTTGGTCATCAGAAACAGCTTCGACGATTTCGCGATCGCTCTCGAGTCCCAAGGCGCGCATCAGAACCACGAGCGGTACTTGTCCTGGAACAGCTGGAAACGAGACGCGCAACAGGCCATCGCGCTTTCGCTCGACCACGACGAGTGCTCGAAAACCGCGCTGGGTCGAGAAGACCTTCGCCACCGCGGTGCCCATGCGCTCATCTCGCTCCACCAAAATCGCGTTCGACGCAAGATCCTCCTGGGTGACGATCACGCGCTCCGAACCATTGACGATGAAATAACCTCCGGGATCTAGAGGATCCTCGCCTGCGGCTATCAGTTCATCCTCGCTCTTTCCACTCAGCTTGCAGAGCTTCGACTTGAGCATTACTGGAAGCTCACCGATATACACTTCGTCTGTGGGCTGTTCCTTTCCCTGCTTGATAAGACGCATATCAAGATAAATCGGCGCCGTGTAGCTTATATTTCGCAATCTCGCCTCGCTCGGAAATATTTCTGGACGGGATCCATCGGCTTCCTTCATCGAGGGCTTACCTAATTTCACCTGACCAAACTTGACATTGACGCCCGCGATATCGAGATCTACGCCACCTATCCCGTCGATGACCTGCTGGATCCCCTGATCGATGAAGGCGTTGTAGGAGTCGAGATGCTGTCTCACAAGCCCCTTTTCCTTGAAGAAAGCCTCTACTAACGGCCAAGTGTCCTGCGTGCGCATCACCTATTTCTCAATCACATACCTGTACACGACGGCTTTCCCCGCTGTGAGACTGTCGCGGGTGATTTTGAGAATGTCGCCGGGCTTGGCCCCTATGGCTTTAGCGGCGGGATCGGAATTTTTGATGAGTGGGAGCTGGTGAGGTAAAATCCTGTAGCGCTTAAGGACTTTTTGTGCCTCCTCCTCCGACAATACCTCATGTTTTGGCACGAGCACGTGCTGCCCGACTTCGAATTTGGCTGGCATACCATCCCCGCATACCGCCTAACAACGGGCCCGGAGGGATTCGAACCCTCGACACCCGGCTTAAAAGGCCGGTGCGCTAGCCAGACTGCGCTACGGGCCCAAGAAAGCGGCTTGAACTCTCCTTTTATGCTTTTCGCTATTTAAAATCATCGGAAGCGCATTTAAGACTTTCTAAATGATGGTACTGTTAACTTATTCGACCTAGAGAACAATTAAAGGGGGTTTCAAATGGGTTATCAATCACAAGGCACGGGCATTTCTAAAGAGGGGGTAGAAGAAATAATCCAGAATGAGCGAAGGAAAACGAGGAGATGGCAAATTATCAGTATCATTTTGGGCATAATAGCAGTCGAAGAACCTGTAATATTCTTGTTCGCCCGTTGAGGTTAACTCCACAACCACCTTTAAACTCTTACGAAATGATTCCTTTGCTTTTTCTAATATATCTCAACATTGAAATTACGCTTTCCACCGATTCCAGTTCCAATCTCAAATTTGATAACAAAGGTGTCATTATGTCAATCTTCTAAGATTTTGTTACTCTATGTGATAGTATCCATTAAAGTCAATATATTCTGGCGATTCTGAAGGTTTAATCACCTTGGTGACTCAACCACTTAACATTTTCACGACTCGATTTCTTGTCGTGAGCATCCTCTAGACTAAATGTTCAATCAGTATTTTTATTCCGATACCGATTAAAATAAGACCTCCTACAATTTCAATTTTATTCTCAAAAAGGTGTCCAAATCTATCACCGGCAAAAACGCCGAGAAACGACAAAAGAAATGTGACGGCCCCAACTACTATTATCGAGGACACGATAAAAATTTTTAAAAATGCAAAGCTTACCCCCACTGCTAAAGCGTCAATACTTGTAGCAACGGATAATATCAACAAAACATAAACATTCAGCGGGTTGGTTTCTTTTTTGCCTGAGTCCACTTTAATTGACTCATAAATCATTTTACAACCTACCAGACTCAGAAGTCCAAAAGCTATCCAATGATCATAGCCCGTAATAAAATCGCTCAAGCTAGACCCTGCTAACAACCCTATTAACAGCATGACTGCCTGAAATAATCCAAAAAATATTGCGATTTTTAGAGCATTGTTGATTTTTGGGTGTTTTATTATTGTTCCGCTTGTGATGGATACGGCAAAAGCATCCATTGCCAATCCAAACGCTATTACAAATATTGTAAGCATGTCCATTTGGCATCCCTTTGTACGACCAGTTTATCTCACCGAACATACCCCGCATTTTTATGTATTAAGGCATTGTGTCTGGGCCAAATGATTTGATAATACTTTAAATTGAGGCGCCCTGGCCGGGATTTGAACCCGAGGCGCAGGCTCGACAGGCCTGCATGTTAGACCGGTCTACACCACCAGGGCCCAAATAAAACTGAGTCGCGCCAATAATAAGTTTATTCAAGTGGACTGGCAGCGTCTCGGAGTTCCCCTTGGCTCTCGCACAAGAGTACAGTCCGAATCGCTGGCAGGCTTAACTTCCGGGATCTGACGAGACCGGGTGTTGCCCCGCCGCTATGACCGCCAGTCCGATTAATTCTTGATTTTCAGATTTAAAAGGTGAGTGGTCCCGCGGGCCGGATTTGAACCGGCGACAATTCCCGGGATCGCCTTTTAGACGAACTTCCTGTCGGTTTCGGCTTGGGTCTACAGCCGACCACTCTACCAGGTTGAGTTACCGCGGGCCAAGTAAAAATTGGGATTTTTGAACTCTTAAGGTTTCACTTGAGAAACTCGTGCAACCTACGGATAGCACTTAGCTTCTCTTTTTGATCAACCTTTACCTCTTGGACAGCACTTTGGAGGATTTCGATTGTTTTTTGGTAGGTTCTCCTATCCACCGGATACGGTATTCCATCTTTTCCCCCGTGCGCGAAAGAAAAGCGTGCCGGGTCTTCCCATGAAGGTGGTTTCCCGTAAATCAAATCAGAAACAAGAGCAAGGGCTCGCACAGCCTTTGGCCCGATTCCCCTAATAGCAATCAGTTCCTCGTAGCTTTCGGGCTGGAGCTCATAGGCTTTGCGAAGCGCTGTCATCGTCCGCTCTGTGAGTTCTGAAATAGTGTGCTGAGTTGGCATGATGAGGGTGCGCACCTGGGGCGAGCGCGCTAGGTATTCATCGAGCGATCGCTGCTCTGCGTTTCGGACATAACCCCCTAACCTTTTCGGGTCGTCACGCACGAGGTCTAAACTAGCTTTTCTCGATTCACCGCTCTCGCGCGCGGTCATGTCGAGAACCACTTCCTCTCGGCGATCGCTTACAATACCCGAGTGCGGCTCTTCAACGAAGCTGTGGACGCCCTCGGAAAGCCAGTGGTAGCGCCTAGCCAGCCGTTCATGCATTCCCTGCTGCACCACGGCCCAATCCCCATCTTCGCTGAGCACGAAAACGTGGTGATACAGCTGGTACCCGTCCTGCACACAAGCGTTGTCAATCTTCGCAGCCATCTTGCTCGCGTACCTGAGAGATTCAACTTTTTGGGAGGAGAGGGAGAAAACATCTCCGAGTTTTTGAATTTCGTTCGGCGTTCTTTTTGAAATCTTACCTTTCCCCCCGCAGACCGCGATGCCGAACCCCTCCGGTTTTATTGCTTCCTTCAGCGCGCCGCATACGGTAGTGGTCAATCCCGATGAATGCCAGTCAAACCCAAGCGTGCACCCCAGAGCTTGAAAAAAGAAAGGATCGCCCATTCTCCTTAGAAATTCCTGTCTCCCGTATTCGTGTACGATTATCTCGGTTATCGCCCCGCCCAAACGCTTCATCCGACTGAACAACCAAGGTGGACATCGACCACCGTGCAGGGGCAGCTCAGCAACACCAACTCGTTTCATCGAGATAAATTTGTTCTTTTAACAGGATTAAACCTAGCTCCAGCTAACTCTGCCTGAAACCGAACTGAAAAATCGCGGAAGCAGGCAGCCGATAGTCATTTTGTTAGGTAATAGCCCGCAGCCTTCTCACGAGCCACGCGCTTTGCATACTTTTTCGCGACGAGTTCCATTAGTGCGTTGTTTGCCATACCTTTTGGTAGGTGAGCCATGCGCATGACATCGTCGGCACTCTTTAGAGAGTCAGGGCTCGTGGCGCCAATTCGCTTCAGCGCATCGTACACTTTTTGGGCATTTGGTGTCAGTTCACCCATCTGATAACCCCAATTTTTGTTTTCTCCTGTTTGCGGTGAGCTTAAAACCCTTACTTTTTACCTCTAACCTCATGTCCAGCGCCGGAGCCCGCAGGGTAATGTAACTCGATGATATCACATCCACACCGGTTGCCACGTAGCTTTCCACGTTTGAAGGGTCAATCCCCCCTGAGGCTTCAAGGGTAACCCGATCCCGCATCCCTCCTCGCTCAAGCGCCTTTATCGCGTGCATGATGTCTGTCGGCTTCATGTTGTCGAGCATTATCACATCCGCACCCGCACGAGCGGCTTCATATGCGTCATCCGGATTGCTTACTTCAACTTCCACCTTCTTCACCCGGCTGCTTTCACGCGCTTGAAGGACTGCCGCACTCACCGAACCGACCAGCCTGAGGTGATTGCCCTTGATCAGGATGTGGTCGCTGAGTTTGTATCGGTGAGGCGCCCCACCAGCAACCTGAACCGCGCGCTTGTCGAAGTAGGTCAAGAGCGGGGCAGTTTTCCGTGTAGCCGATATCACAACATCGGGGTTTTTCTTCCTAGCCCGGTCAATTAAGCTCCGCGTCGCCGTTGCAATACCGCTCATGCGCATTAGTAGATTAAGCGCCACTCGCTCAGCCGCGAGGATGCCTCGGGCGGGGCCCTCGAGACGCAGGATCACATCTCCAACCTTGATCTGTTGTCCATCGGGCTTGAGGGCTTTCGCTTGTACCCCAACCTCGCCAAAGGCCACCATCGCTTCGCGTACCCCAGCTATCACTCCTGGCTGCTTTGCAGTAATTTTGGCCTTAGCCTTAACTTTAGACGGGATTAGAGCTTTAGATGTTATATCGCCAGAACCTAGGTCTTCCGCCAACATTTCGCGAATTTTTTTCCTCACAAACGCGTTAGTCATGGGTGGCCCTTCCTGAAATTTCGAGCATGCGCTCGGTGGCCGCGCGCGCTTTGACAGCTATATTCGGTGGCACGCGTACTACATGCTTCTTATCCCGCAGGGCGAGGTAAAGTTTTTCGAGAGTATGTTTTTTCATTTGTTCGCAAATCGCTGTATCGAGCGCGGGAATGAACTTCTTGTTAGGGAACTCACGTCGAAGCCGATCGACCAATCCAACCTCAGTTACTATGATAAATCGTTTGGCTGGCGATGCCTTGGCTCGGAGTAACATCTGACTCGTGCTGCAGACGTGTGAGGCGATATTCTGGACTTCGGGGTCGCACTCAGGGTGTACCAGCACTTCAGCATCCGGGTAGCGATCCTTCTGCAGCATGATATCGGCGGGAGAAAACATTCGGTGCACGTAGCAATAACCGCGGTCAGGAAGCGATATGATTTTTTTGTCGCTGCGCTGCTGCACGAACCAAGCGAGATTTCGATCGGGGCCGAATAGAATCTCCTCTTCGTCAAGAGCGTTGACTATAATCGGAGCGTTCGCCGAGGTACAGGTGACATCGGCCTCAGCCCTAGCCTCGGCCAGCGTGTTGATGTAAAGTACCACGGCGGCACCGGGATGCTCCCGCTTTGCTTCACGCACGAGCTGCGCCGGGAGTTGAGCCGCCATGGGGCATCTAGCTTCAGGGTCCGGGATTAATACGGTTTTTTTGGGGTTCAGGATTACTGCAGTTTCCGCCATGAAGTCGACCCCGCAAAATAAGATGAGGTCGGCATCCACTCTCGCGGAGTACCTAGCCAAATCGAGCGAGTCCCCTATGTAATCGGCGAGGAGTTGAATCTCCTCCCGCTGGTAGTTGTGGGCGAGGATAATCGCGTTGCGCTCGCCCTTCAGCTTCAGGATGGCTTCTTTTAGCTGCTCGGGTTTCATAATAGGGTCCTCAAGATTAGGCAATATTGACAATTTATAAAGCTATGTCCCCACACGAATACTCTCGCTCAGGTTCCGCAGAGTCTGAATAGCCGAGAGCGCTGCAAGGTAGCTAGTCTTTGGTGCGTCGGGAAACGAAACATTCCGCGCCTCGGTTACTAACTCGCCTGCCTTGCCCCGAACGCGAATCTCGTGCACATTTAGACGGAGCTTTGGGTCGGCGACGATGCGAACTTTTGTTTTGTCTAACCCGATGCCCGCCAAGCTTAAAGTCGCGGCTACATTCACGCTGCTGGGAAATGCCTTGACAGCTTCTCGCGCGGAACCCTCAAACACGACACGAGGTTTTTTTAGTCTCATTAGGTCGATGCCGCGTTCCTTGAGGTACGAGCTGTAAACCAACGCTGCAGGCGGCTTACTCGTCGTTAAAGTTGCCTCTTTGATTTCACCCAGCTCGGCAGCCTTTATCCCATCTATGCCTAACACAGCGCCTGACGGGATGTAGACCCTACGGCCGCTTTGCTCAGCTGCGCTGCGCACTTTCATCAACAACTTCTCGTCCGCAAATGCGCCTACGCTCATCACCATGAGATCTTTACCTGAGTTAATGGCATCAAGCGAGTACTGCTTAACCGCCAGCTGGGAAGATGCCTCGATTACCAAGCTTACGGTTTTGTCGGAGTATATCTCCACCACGCTACTCGCTATCCTTGGTTTAAAACGCAGTTTTTTTGCCAAAATCTCGGATTTCTCTGAATTAACGTCATAAAGCCAAGAGAGTTCAGCTTTGCCGGCCCTACCCTTATCAATAGCTTGAGCCAAAACCGTGCCTATTGCGCCGCAGCCAATGAGAGCGACCTTTAACCGCATCGAGGCCCTTTTAAAATTACCAAAAACCAACTGTTTAATCTTTGGGATGCTGTTTGGACAACGGACTGATTCCCTGCTCCATCTGCTTTATATATGGTTTCAACTTTTTCTTCATCAAACCTATGATGAATTTTCCAATGAAGAGTTTTTGTAGAGGACGGCTCTGGAAGTAGTCGTCTGCCATTTTGCCAACCCACTTAATGTCGTGTTTCATGCAGACCCCGAGCAGCATCCAGTGCTCCGGCAGCATGTCTTCGGCCTTGAAAAATTTCTTCGTATCTAGCGCACCTATCGGTACGAAGAAAAGGGGCACGATAAAGGATTTGTACTCATCTAAGCGTTCGACTAACTCAATTGTTTTCATGACATCCTCAGGAGTTTCATCGGGGAGCCCCATTATCAAAGTCGAACACGGCTGCCAGTTGTTATCACACAGCAACTTATGGGCTTCCACCACCACCTCCGGCCATTCCTCGGGTTTGAAAGGGGCCACCTTGCCCCTCATGTGCCCCTTCACCAGCCTTGGAGATCCAGTTTCTATACCTACTTGGCTCGATATCTGCAGCTCCTCATTGGATTTTGAATTCAACATTTCAGTCAAACGCTCAATTAGGCTGGGCTTCGTCATCGCGGATGCAAAAGCAAAGTGAGAGGGCCAGACATTATTAGTTAGCTTTAGGATTTCCCTAAAAAGTTTCGTGACTTTCTCCTCGTCTGGAATTACACCTTTGACACCATATCTAAGAACATCTTCTGCATGTAATAACGCCCCCTCAGCTCCAGCGTTAAGGTTGAGTTTGATTTCATCTAGGATTTGCTTTATCGGTCTGCATCTATAATTCAAAAGCGTGGGGATGCAGAATTTACATCCCCTCCCGCAACCTCGTGCAATCTCAACTAGCCCGCATATAGTTGGATTTTTAATAGGGGGAATCCGCTCAAGGGGCACAACCTCACCTTCCACAATTCTCGGTAGCTTTTCTCCGTTCAACGCTCGCTCGAACATCTCAACTGCGGTTATCTCGCCTTCGCCAACAACGACACAATCTATGCCGAGCTTGGTCATTATCCGTTCATCCGCAAGCTGCCATGCTCCGGGACCACCCGCTATCACATTTGCTCTATTTTTTCTGAGCGAAGGATTTTCGAGGAGCTTCCGGTAATAAAATGCCGTGTAAGTCTCCTTTCCTATCAAACCACTGAATGTCGAAGAGGCGGGCCCCAAGCCTAGGGGATCGTTAGCCGTGATTCCTATTGCCTTGGTTTCCTCATCGATAACTTTATGTAAGTGCTCGGGGTGTGCGACAGAGACATCAAACCCCTTCTCAAGCAAGGCTGCTTCTATCTTCCTAGTTCCGCAAGGGGCGAATTTCGCTATACCATCATGCTCAGGAATTGGCGGACAGAGTAATCGTTTGTATAACCACTCGGGTATCAACCTAGGTGCGCAGGCTGCAAAACCAACAAATATGCCACCGCCGTAATTGGACATCAACGAACGATCTGCAGTTAAAACTATCTCACTCATCTAGACCCCCTGCTGGGGTGCAAATTATTCTACATAGAATTTGAGCCACAAGGTATTTAGGTCTTTTTTTCGCATGAGTAAACGTGGCAAAAATGGGGACGGACAATCTTATCGTAGAGATATCCGGTTTTCTCAACATTTGTGCCACGGGTAGAAAAATTCTTGACATTTTGGAGATAAGTAAAAGGGGACTTTTGGTATCTGAAATAATCGAACGCACCAAAAGGTCTGAGCGAGCGGTAAGAACACATCTGAAACTCCTCCTCCAGCTTCGCCTCATCAGAAGAAAAAAAGTGGTCACAAAAAAAAAGAAGCTAGCCTATCGCTACCTCGCACTTCGGGCCCACGAGCTGATAAGGTCCACAAAAAAGGAGATGCGCCGGAGATTGCGCAGACTGGAAGCGCACATACTCAGGGCTTAAGGGTGCGAGGATGATAAAGAGTGTAGCAGGAGCAGTTGAACGAAGGCCCTACCTAGTTCTGATTTGTGTGTTCTTGGTAAGTGGCTTCATGACCTATGGAGTCACTAAAATTTCAACCACAACAGAGTTCAGAGAATTTTTGCCTGAGGACTCACCAGCGGTTAAAACTACAGTGGAATTCGAGAGCAAATTCGGTAGCACGACAGAGAGAATCCTACTCAAGGCCGAAAATGTTGTTACTGCAAACATAATTCGGGATATCATTGAGCTGGAGAACGCGCTTCGAAACGAGCCCGAGCTACGAGATTACATTGTAGATGTGAAGTCGTATGTCGATTATTTGGGGATTACCGAAAACATATTGTTGTTACCCGAACCCCAACTCAGAGTATACCTTTACTCCATGCTTACCCAGCCTCAAGTAGTAAGTGCCGTGAGAAGACTCATAAGCGAAGATCGAAAGGCAACTATCATCAACGTTTCCACGGCATCTGGGCTACCTACGGATGAACGCACGAAAAAAATCGATACCTTTATTGAATTAGTTATTGGGTTTAGTGAGAATAATGAGAATTTAACGCTTGGGGTAACAGGTAACGACATTCTCCACAAAGAAATATTTGGCTTGATGAATAGAGATAATCAGATACTGATACCCGCAGCCGCTATCTTAGTCGTCGTGATTCTTTTCCTAGTATTTAGAAGACTTTCAGATATTAGTATCTCCGCTCTCACGGTCGCGCTTGGCGCACTCTGGGCTCTGGGGGCGATGGCGTGGTTTGATTTGAAGTTCACGATGATACACGTAGCTCTAATCCCGCTCATTCTCGGGCTGGGCATAGATTATTCCATCCACATGCTCAACCGCTATTACGAAGGGTTAGATAAGGGCATGCGTGCCAGGAGGGCCATCTCAACTTCCATCCGCACTACCGGCGCAGCGATAACCCTCGCCGCAGTGACGACGATAATCGGATTCAGCTCTTTCATGATTTCAGATTTCCCCGCGATAAGCACACTCGGCGCGTTTGCCTCGCTCGGTATCGCTTTCACCTTTTTGCTCGCAATGACATTTTTGCCGGCTATGCTCCTGCTGCGTGACCGACGAGGGAAGAAGGTGAAAAAGCTAGTCGCGAGGCGTGGGAAGCGGGTCGACAAGTTGTTATCAACAGCGGTAATCGGGATTGAACGCCACGGGAAATCTATATTGGCAGTGGCGGTCATTGTGGCTGCGGCATGCGCATTTTCTGCTTACGGCATATCCACGACAATGTCGTTTGAGAGCTTCCTCCCCACGGATGTTCCCTCCATGGTTACGCTGAGCGAGATAGAGGAGCAATTCGGTGGGCAATCAGTAATCATCGTTTTGGCAAAAGGGGAGATTAAGAACCCTCAAGGATTGCAGGCGATGCTTGACTTGGAAAGCTCGGTGCTCTCTGAGGGGAACAATTTAATCACGGATTCAATGAGTTTGGCGGATATCGTCTCTCAAATTGCAGGCGGCATCCCACCATCAAAGGATGCGGTTGAGGCGGTAATTAACAACCTTGATCCGACTCAACTGATAAAACTCTTGAGTGACGATGAAGCGGTGATCTACTTTTACTTGAGCGCGAAAACTGACCAAGACATGGCTGAGGCCACTCGGATAATCAGAACTCACGTGAAAGAAAATATGAGAAATTCTTTGGACCTAAGCATCGATGGCGAACCGGCCGTGGGTGGAGAGCCTGTCATTATCAGTGATATCGTTGGGGGTATATCATCGAATATGATACGAACGACGGTGATCGCCTTTCTGCTTTGCCTGATTGTCTTGGTTGTCGTATTTCGCTCACCGATTTTAGGCGGGATAGCGCTATTGCCGATGCTTTTGACAGTCGGCTGGGAGTTCGGCACGCTCCGCGTATTGGGGTGGTCGCTTGACGTGTTGGCAATGGGTATTTCAGCGTTGATTATAGGAATAGGAATCGAATATGCTATCCACGTCATTCATCGGTTCAGAGAGGAGCGCAAGAAACGCAAGCCCGAGGTTCAGAAAGCAATCCGAGCTACCGTGATGAGCGTAGGTACCGCCTTATTGGCTGCGGCTGCGACTACTGTTGGAGTCTTTGTTGTATTAGCACTCTCGGCAATGCCAGCTATCATGAGGTTCGGCACGCTGACGGCGCTTGTGATTTCCTACGCGTTCGTTGCAGCATTCGTGATTTTGCCGGCGGTTCTCGTCATTTATTCTCTCTGGAAACTGAAATAGTGGTGGTGCTCGATGATTTCTTAGAGGGGCACCAAATGTATTCGGATTTTGAAATCATATTTATCTCAGTTAACTCCTTTCTAACACCATCGCCATCCTCTGGCCACCACCGATGCACATGGTCACTAGACTCCTCCCCAAGTTCCTACTCTTCATTCTTTTCTCAGCATGTCTTTAAGTGGTGGGGCCGCCGGAATTTGAATCCGGGTCACCAGCACCCCAAGCTGGGAGGCTAGACCAAGCTACCCCACGACCCCACAGAGATTATTCGATAGGCTTTATTTGGGTTTAGTGTAACCCCACTTCTCAAGAGCGCCCCTGAGTTCTTTTCTTGTTTTGGCGTACTCATCGAGCGAAACGCCTTTCAAAGCGGCATCGATCGCCTGTCGAACCGCAGCGGCTCCAGCTCGTCCACCTAGCGGATGTCCCCAGACACCGCCCCCAACTTGGATGATGATGTCTTTTCCAAACATGTCGATAATCTCGGGTACCAAACCTGGATGCAGCCCGCCCGAGATAACAGGGAAAACAGGCTTGATCGCGCGCCACTCTTGCGCTAGGATTTGCCGTCCGCTTTTAACTTTACTATTCATGACTGCTCTTTGTAGCGTCAGAAC
>Ga0172366_10000808_pt1 | contig 23642 bp, 18 predicted proteins | sample LakKivSesite69cm_FD_114533 | JGI IMG/M metagenome (GOLD analysis project Ga0172366, IMG submission 114533) | Sediment microbial communities from Lake Kivu, Rwanda - Sediment site 69cm | ecosystem: Environmental > Aquatic > Freshwater > Lake > Sediment | place: Rwanda: Western Province, Lake...
AAGTTACCGAGGCATTTTCAGGACTGATATCCTCAATATCCGTGATAATTCGCAATTGTGTATCTTTCGAAGCAAACCAGAGCGCGGATGGAGCGGGCAATGCGGCTGAATTGCGTATGACCACATTCTGATGAAACGCACCCTTCTCACAAACAAATTCAAGGTCGCCGCAGGAAAATGCGCCTTTAAAGATAATGCGATTTCCAGAAACACATCCCTCCACTGCGCGAGGAACCTCAAGAAGCGCTGATTGCTCCCCGCAAACATAATATATGGCGCCACCCTTCATTGCGAGCGTGAGATTTCTTTTCAGACTGGGATGCAACCTGTCACTTTTATCAGTATTAGGAATGCGAAAAGGTATTGTGAATGTGACAAGGGGCGATGAATTTGCATATGGCGCAATGTGCACCTTTGCTGTACCAGAATTCATGTTCCAGCCGCCATTCTGGTCAGGGACAAATTTCGTAACGGTTGGTTCCCATCGTTCCGTTCCGACCAAATCCTTGGCTTCATCCAACGCCGCATCATAGCAAAGCCCATCAGCCTTTTCGACAAGTTTACGCATTTCAAGTCGTGATTCGCCTGTCGGTTGAAATTGCGCATCCAGCACAGGCACAGAATAAGTCCGTGTAAAGGAGCGAGTTGTTGCATTTCGCGCTGAAATATCTTCCACATCACTGACCAATGTCTTCTCAGCAAATGCACCTGATAATAATACACCACTTAATAAAATCATAAACACCGATGAAAAATTACTCATTTTCATCGTAATATACATCCATGAATCTTGAAAAAGATATACATATTTGGTTTATATTTCTTAATAAAAATGTATATAATTGAATTAATCAATTCTCTCAAGAACAAAATTAAGAAATTTTAATATGGGCACGCATCTGGTCTCCATCTTTTCCCCTTACTATGGTGACGAAATAAATATACGTTCCTTCAACAATTGCCTTGAATTTTTTTATTTACACTTGAAATGAACCATGGCTATAGATACGTGTTTAATAACTTGGAACAAGATATAAAAATAGGTTTAATAATACAGGGGAGAAATCATAATCCATGGCAATAGAGATATTGAACAGGTGGTTTTCTATGGACATCGGCATCGACCTCGGGACTGCCACAACGCTGGTGTATGTCAGGGGTGAGGGTATTGTTTTAGCCGAGCCATCCGTAGTATCTGTTGACAGAAACACCCATGAAGTCCTTGCGGTGGGTGCGGAGGCAAAGCGGATGCTGGGACGCACTCCGGGAAACATCATTGCCGTCCGACCCATGAAGGATGGGGTCATCAATGACTTTGACATGGCGCAGGAGATGCTTCGCGCCTTTATCAATAAAGTCAAAAGGCGCAGACGAAACATCTTTCATCCCCGATTGCGGATTGTCATTGGCGTTCCTTCAGGCATAACCGAGGTTGAGAAGCGCGCCGTGCAGGAGGCGGCAAACCAGGCTGGCGCATGGAAGGTGTATCTGATTCAGGAGCCAATGGCGGCGGCAATTGGCGCAGGGATGCCGGTGCCGGAGCCGACCGGAAACATGATTATTGACATCGGCGGCGGCACAACTGAAGTGGCTATCATCTCCCTCGGAGGAATCGTTGTTTCCAAATCCGTCCGCGTGGCGGGGGATGAGTTTGACATGGCAATCGCCGGTCACATCAAGAAAAAATACAATCTCATTATTGGTGAGCGGACATCAGAGGAGGCAAAAATAAAAATCGGCTCCGCTGACAGACTCCCTGAGGAAAAATCGCTTATTGTCAAAGGGCGCGACCTGATATCAGGTCTGCCCCGAAGTATCGAAATACACTCGGATGAAATCAGAGAAGCGCTCCAGGACCCGATTATGGTCATTGTGAATATTGTAAAGTCCACCCTGGAAATGTCTCCGCCGGAACTCGCCGCTGACATTGTGGACGGTGGCATCACTATGGTTGGAGGAAGCTCACAGCTCCGCGGTCTGGATTCCCTCATTGCCTCTGAAACAGACCTGACCGTCAGGGTGACAGACAATCCGGAAACAGCCGTCGTTCTCGGCACGGGCAAATCGCTTGACTCCATTGAGATTCTTGCCCGCTATGAAAGCGCAAAACACCGATTCTGAATTGGGCGATATTGGTTCAGGGACTGATGTTATAACCTCATCTTTGTGTATCATTCTCAAACGCCGGATATTCAACCGATGATGGTATGGTTTCCAAGATACAAAAAAGACGGCGCAGGATTCTCCTTATCGTCCTGCTGATTATCTCTCTTTCCGCTCTCCTTTCAAATATATCTCAAACTTTTTACAAAACCACAGCAGGCAGAGTGATTATGTCCGTCTTACAGCCTCTTCTGGAAGGCGCCGGATACGTGAGAACTCTCGGTGAAAGACTCACAACCGCCTGGTTCAGTTCGAAGAGACTCGTGGAGGATAACGAAAGACTTAAACACGACCTTGTCGCCGTTCGCCAGAAGTTAAACGAGACAAGAAATGCACTCACCACTCTTGAGCGCACACAGCATCTTGTCTCCTCCCCCGCCGGTCACACCATCGCCCGATATTCCCTCCTTTCCGCCAACATCATCGGATACAGCTCCAATCCCTGGACAAGAACCATCCTTGTGAACAGGGGCGCAAAAGATGGAGTCAGACCTGAGCAGACTGTGGTGAATGAGAAGGGCGTGGTTGGAGTGGTGAAAGAGGCGTCAGGCGATCTGGCTCTGGTGCATCTTTTGATTGACATTCAGAGTGCGCTCATGGTCCGTGTCTCCGAAACGGGAGAGCTTGGTATTGTGGAGGGAACGGGAAAGCCGAATATTTTGAATCTGCGTACGGAGGGACTGAGTCGCCGTCTGCGCCGGAATGACCACGTGGTCACTGCCGGTTTACAACAATCCCTCTTTCCCAGCGACCTTCCGGTCGGCGAGGTGGAAAGTATAGAAAAGGACAAATACGGTCGCTCAAAGATTTATGTGAGACCGACTGCAGATTTCATGCGCCTTGATTTTCTCTTCATACTTCTGGGAAGCGAGTCCATGAAGGAGAAACACCTTGAGGGTGATTAAATTCATGACGCTTCTGATGGTGTCTTTTTTTCTCGAATGGACGCTGGTGGCACCGGGGTGGCGTGAAAGTTTTTTTCCCCGCACATCCATCCTTTTTGTCCTTTTCACCGCCATGCAATGGGGTCAGACGGCGGGAGCGCTTACGGGTTTCACCATCGGGTTCGTTCATGCGGCGATGTTTGGCGAACCCGCCGGCTTGCTCGCCCTTGCCCTTGCGCTTACGGGCTACCTTATGGGAGGGACTTCATTCTATCTCAGGGAATCTCCTCGTCCTGTCCTTTTCATTTTTGCCTTGATATTCCTTGTGTTTGCAGACCTCCTGACAAGTCTTGTGATGACCCTTTGCGTTGCGCCATTTTTTACCCTGCGTTTAGAAAGTGCATTAACGGGCGGTTTGGTTTTTGCCCTGATATTTCCTGTTCTCGGAAGAATGTTCCGTGAGAAAAAGGGGCAGTGGCGTAAGAAATGGACATGAATTTATCCCACGCTGGTGAATGAAAGTGGAACGAACAAACAGATATTCATTAATGCGAAAATTCACCCACCGCTTTGATGCGATGCTTTTTTTTCCACTCATATTGGTCACACTCTTCGGCATCATTGTCATTTACGGTGCCACATATTCCATCCCTGAACTATCCGATTATGCCCGGAAACAAACCTTATGGCTACTTGTGAGCCTGATTGTTTTTACCGTCATCTCACTTCTTGATTACAGATGGTTGAGACATCTGGTATGGCCCATCTACACTTTTTCAATCCTGTTACTCATCCTGCTAATCTTTCTGGGTCATCAGGTGAAGGGCGCCAGGAGCTGGTATGACATCGGCACACACCGCATCCAGCCCTCAGAGTTTGCCAAGATAGCAGTCATATTGTGTCTGGCGCACCGACTTGCCTGGCGTGAAAAACCACTCACAAAAATCAGGGATATCCTTGTCCCCATTGTAATTGTCGCGTTGCCGATGTCGCTGATTCTCTATCAGCCGGATATCGGCACGGCATCACTCTTTTTCCCTCTATTGCTGATAATGATTTATGCGGGAGGGGCATCGCACAAACTTATTACCCTGTGCATCCTCATGGCAGTGTGGGGGGTGGTTGTAACCTATCCACTTCTCAAACCCTACCAGAAGGCGCGTATCGAGATTTTTTTCAACCCCGAACACGACACAAAATGGCAGGGATACAATATCCGACAGGCAGAAATCTCACTCGGTTCAGGTGGTCTTTTTGGCAAGGGATGGAAGGCGGGTACTCAAACAAGATTGAGTTTTCTCCCCGAGCGGCACACGGACTTCATTTTTTCCAGTCTTGGTGAGCAATTCGGCTTTGCCGGGTGTGGATTATTACTCCTTCTCTATGGACTTATCACGGCGCGTGCGCACAATGCGGCGAAGAATGCGCCGGATAAGTTCGGGCGTCTCCTTGCGACCGGCATTCTGGGATGTTTTCTTATCCATGTCTTCTGCAACATAGGGATGTCGCTTCGCCTCCTGCCCGTCACTGGACTCCCCTTGCCATTTTTCAGCTATGGTGGGTCGTTTTTGTTGACAAACTACATACTTTTTGCCATTGTTCAATCTGTTGGCGTCAGTAAGGGAGGTTATCAGGCAATAGCGGGATAATTATTGATTTCTCCCGCAGACCATAAATATCTGGAATACATACCGGGAGGGAAAAAATTGTCTATACAAGAAGTCAAAGATAATATCCCCTGGCGCATCATGATAGTGGATGATGATGAAGACATTCGTGTCCTCATGTCCACCGTCCTCTCAAGCCAGTTTGAGATTGTTGAGGCATTTGACGGACTGGATGCACTGGAGAAATTAGAGCGCTGTCAACCTGATTTCATCATCATGGATGTCATGATGCCCCTTATGAACGGACTGGAGGCAAGCGAGGCGATTCGCGAGAATCCGAGTTTCAGCTATATCCCCATACTGTTCATCTCTGCGCTCTCCTCTCGTGAGGATATGGAGAAGGCGTACCGCTCCGGTGCAGACCTTTACCTCACCAAACCCATAGATACCTTACATCTGCTCACGACTGTTCAAAACATTCTTAAAAAACATCGCTATCCTCCGCAGAAAAAGCGATACACACTTCAGCAGATTCGTGAAATGGAAAAATCCGGAACCGTGACAGGCGTGCCCGCGGAGTCTGTAACGTCAAAGCGGACGCCTGCCACCCCGACCGCTCCAACAGCGGAAAAGGTAAAAACCCCCGAATCCGAATATGAGCGCATTGCAGGGCGGCAACCAATTCCCACGCATAAAGAAAGCCCCTATGTCGAACTCCGCTCAACTGTGACTCCGCGAGTGATGGTGGTTGATGATGAGGCAGATATGCTGGAATTCGCAAGGATGGCGCTCAGAGAGGGCTTTGAAGTCGTAACCGCCAGTGATGGGTTAGAGGCGGTTAAAAAACTCGTTATCTACCAACCTGACCTCTTTATTCTGGACATCATGATACCCAAGATGAGCGGATATCAACTGTGCCAGTCTTTGCGCCGCAATGTGACATTTAAGAACTCGCCCATCATGTTCATCTCTGCCAAAACCAGCCAGAAGGACATAGACTATGCCATGAGACTTGGGGCGGATTTGTATCTGACAAAACCCTTCACCCCAAAAGACCTGCTGGATGGCATAAGGGAATTGTTCAAAAAGCGTCATATTGAGATCAGGACGAAAAAATTATCAATCAAAGAAATTGAAGAAAGGGAAAAGGAGGAAAAACTCATATTTGAAGCAAGGGAGGAACGTTTACTCAAGAAGAAGGAGTGGCATCAAGGGAAGGATAAAAATATGTGAAAAATGGGATTCATCAGAGGGGGAAATTATTGAGAGCATGAATTATATTTCCCATTTTGTGTAAAAAACGTGATAAAAAAATCTAAAAATTTTTAATTTCTCCCTTTACTTTCTGATAATCCAAGTCATCTTCTAAATATTAGAAAAGGGGTTACATTTTTCTATGGCGTTGAATTTGCCGGTTATATATGTAAATTTTTTCATCCATTTCAAAAGAGATGAGGACTATTTTGAAAAAGTACAGAAAACCTAACTGCTTATGGAAGTAAAAGAAGGAAAAATTATTGGTATTGACCTTGGAACAACCTATTCCCTTGCGGCATACGTTGAGGGTTCCGAACCGGTCATTATATCGACACCGGAGGGCGGCAATAAGACACCCTCAGTTGTTGCCTTTCTGGACAACGGTGAGGTTATTGTTGGGGAGATTGCCCGCCGTCAGGCACCCACAAATCCCACACGCACCATTAACTCCATCAAACGGCTGATGGGGAGGAGCTTTTCAGATGTCTGGGATTCTGGAGAAAAATTCCCATTCAAAATCACCCAGAAGGAAGACCAGCTTTACATTGACATTAATGGGATGGGATATAAACCGGAGCAAATTTCCGCACTAATACTCCAGAAGCTGAAGGAATCGGCGGAGGGTTACTTAGAGGAGTCGATTTATCAAGCCATCATCACAGTTCCCGCATATTTTGACGACTTGCAGAGAAACGCCACGATGGAGGCGGGACGTCTGGCGGGACTGGAGGTATTAAGACTTCTCAATGAACCTACCGCCGCCGCTATGGCTTACGGGCTTGGCAAAAGCACCGAAGAGATTGTGGCTGTGTATGATTTCGGCGGCGGGACATTTGATATCTCCATACTCGAAATAGACCACAACACCTTTGAGGTGCTTGTGTCCAATGGAGACACCCATCTGGGCGGTGACGACCTGGACAATGCCCTTGTCGCGTTCATCCTTGAAGAATTTCAGCAAAAACACGGCGTCAATCTTGCGGAGGACCCCGTAACACTTTACCGACTGAAAGAGGTGGCGGAAAAGGCAAAATGCGAACTATCCACCACCAATCATACCCTTGTCTCTCTTCCCTTCGTGGCGCAAAAGGATAAGCATCCCATCCACCTTGAAAGGATGATTACACGCAGAGAATTTGAGTCACTCATTGCCACTTATGTGCATAGGACTATCAAATGCTGTCGTGATGCACTTGAGGCGGCGGGGGTCGCCAAAAAGGATTTATCCAAGGTGATTCTTGTTGGAGGGTCATCCCGTATCCCCTTTGTCCAGGAAGAGGTGGAGGACTTTTTCGGCATTACGCCATTCAAGGGTGTGAATCCGGATGAAATCGTAGCCCTTGGAGCCGCCACTCATGCGGGCATTTTCGCAGGAGACCTTCAAGAGGTGGTACTCCTTGATATTACACCCCACTCTCTCGGTGTGGAAGTCAAGGATGGAAAGGTCTCAAAGATTATTGATAAAAACAGCACCATCCCCATCAAGGCGGCAAAGACCTTCACCACCACTGAGGATAACCAGGCATTTGTTAACATCCATGTGGTTCAGGGGGAGAGCGAAAATGCGGAGGATAACCGGAGTCTGGGGAAATTCACCCTGAGCGATATCGAGCCCGCACCGGCTGGCACTCCACGCATAAGAATTACATTTTTTATCAACTCCGATGGTGTCCTTGAGATATCCGCCAATGATATGGCAACCGGAAGGGAGAAAAAACTTACCATCACGCACACCTTCCTCACATACGAGGAAAAGAAGAAACGAAAAAGCAGGCGCAGGCAGAGACAGGTCGCCGCATATCCCTTGAAACCAGCACCTGCGCGCGCTGAGGCTGTACCTGTGGATATCCTCTCCCCTGTTCAACTGGGGACACCCGCAGTCCCACCAGAGAGCCTTTATGACACTGATAAACAACCTGGGAATTTTCGCGCCATTTCTGACACTCAATCTGAAGTAGCCATGATGCAAACTCCTGAGGTTCCTTCTTCTCCAGCACTCAAACCGTCAGCAGAAGAGACAATAACACTTCCTCAACTCCCGACACAGGCAGTGCCCGGTGGTGAAGTCTCCGCTCCACCTGAACTTCCATTACCACTTACCCGGGAGATGATTCATCAGGTTCAGCAACTTGCGGCATCAGAAGACAGGAGCGAAAGCGCCATCTCCATATACACGCGCTTTTGTGAAATTGCCAGTGAACTGATAAACAAGAATGTCCAACTGCCGGTCGATTTGTATCTGCTCCTCTCAAGGGTTCACATTCTGCGTCGTTTTCCGGAGGAGGCTCGCAATGCCATCAAGATTTATATGGAGAACCCGGAGCATAATCCAGATGAGGCGCTGGAAGCTTATGAGTTTCTGGTCAAACATTACCCGAACTACAAGCTGGCAATCCGCGAGCGCGCCAGACTGTATCAGCAGCTCAGGAAGTGGAAAGAGGCGATTATAAGTCTTGAGAACCTCCAGAAACAGGGCGAGGAAGAGGGAATCGTAAATACCCTTGAAACCCTCTATGAGGAATATCTGCAAACAGAGAAAAGCCCGGGAATCCAATTCAAACTTGTCAAGATATACCTCAAGAAGAACAAGATGGATGAGGCAATAAACATCCTGCAGGAACTTGCCAGGGATGAGAATTACAAATTACGTGCCCTGAAAATACTCGGTCTCAGTTACTGGCAGAAAAATATGTATTCCCTCGCCTGGCACACGTTCAAGATGATTCCCTTAAACCCTGAAATCACCGATATTCTGTATCGCCTCGCAAATGATATGGAAAAGGCGGCAGACCTGACCGGTGCCAAGGATATATATCAACTAATTATGGACAACACGCCGGAATACAAAGACGTAGCTACAAAATGGAAAAAAATTGATTACCGCATCCAGCTTCAGCAAAAGGAGGCAGAAACTTCGCGACCTGCACCAGTGATACAGGATGCCCGCTTTGAAATCATGGAAGAGGTGAACCGCGGCTCGATGGGGGTCATCTACAGGGCGCGCGACAAGGTGGTCAACGATATCGTAGCCCTGAAAGTTTTGAATGATTACCTCTGCCAGGACCCGAAGGCAGTGGAACGATTCAAGAGTGAGGCACGGGCGGCTAAAAAACTCTCCCATCCTTACATCGTCAGAATCCACGACCTCTTCGAAAGCGGCAGTAAATTGTTTCTCTCAATGGAATTTATAGATGGCACCGACCTGAAACGGATGATTGCCGGTAAGGTTAAATTCACGGAAGAAACCGTAACCCAGTATTTTCTCCAGATATGCGATGCCCTCGGCTATGCCCACAGTCTGGGCATTATTCACAGGGACATCAAACCGGCAAATATTATGATAACACCGTTCAATACCATAAAGATTACAGACTTCGGCATTGCCAAGATTCTCAAGGCAGATTCTGTCACCAAGACTGGAACTGCCGTGATTGGCACCCCGCTCTACATGGCGCCGGAGCAGATAATCGGAAAGGACGTCGATGCCCGCACGGATATTTATTCACTCGGCATAATGCTTTATGAAATATTCAATGGCAACCCGCCATTCTGCCATGGAAACATTGAATACCATCACGTTCATACCAACCCGCCAGAAATGCAGGGAGAAGTCTCAGAGAAATTCCGGCAGGCAATCATGAAGATGATACAGAAAAAACCCGAAGACCGCTTTCAGAACGTCCCGGAGATTTTCAAACTCTTCAAGGATTGAAATGATTCAGCGACATCTCTCTTCATAATTTACAATCTATGACATATTCACCCAGATGGGGCTTGTCCATGCCATGTTGCCGTCCTCTGTGATGACACGCAGGTAATACCAGTAACGCCCCGATTTTAGACCCTCATCCGTATATGAGAATCCTGTGCGAAATCCCTCGCCGCCGTATGTGAGTATGGTTTCATTATTGCGGACAATCTGGAGCCACTGGACGTCTAAGGGACTCATGACCTCCACCCTGATTTTGGGCGCCTTTGAGAGATTGACCTCCTGCCCAATCATTGCATCTTCAACCTCAAAGACGATGCACATCTTCACGCCGCTCGTGGCGTATGTGCGGCGGTTTTTCATGGCATCAAAAAGCGCCTCGCGCGTGAGTTCCTTCGCCAGAATGCATGTGAGACCTCCCCTGAGGCAGTTGCGCTTCCATCCAACATGGTGTTGCCAGATAAGCCCATGTGTATCACTGCCAGCGACAATCCCGAATACAAGTCCTCGGGCAAGTCCATCCTGAATAAAACAGCCCTTTACGCCCCCGCGATGATAAATCGGTCTGTTATTCATATATTCATAAGCACCATGAATGGAGACAATCTCCACGAGTGGCTGTGCTATGGGGTCGTGATTTTCCCAATCAACGCCCGTCCAGCCGATGTGATGTGGGATGCAAATGGCGCCGATCTTTTTTGCCCGCTCAAAGAGCTTTTGTGAGGTGTTTGTCTCTTCATCCGTATGGTCAAGGAGAGACATTGCTGGGTCAATGTGATAAATGTTTTTATGCCCGAACTGTCTGGGCCAGCGAAGGGTTGTCCATTCCTGCCCATAAAGGGTGATGAAGCGCCCGGACTCATTATAATGCGTCACCATTTCCTTCTCTTCTTCCCACTCGGAAGGCATGATTCCGTTCCCGACAAATGTATCATGGTCTGTGAGGCATGCAAAGTCATCACGGAGGAGGTCCCGACGCAGGGTGTAAAATTCATCAAGGTCGCCAACGCCATCGGACATCCAGGTGTGGGCATGAATGTCTCCAAAGTAATGTTTATTGCCGTTCCATTCTGGAAACTGGTGACGTTTTTCAAAGCCGACAAGTGCGGGAATTGCGCCGATGTCGGGGATGGGCTTGAGAGCCGGTTTGGCGTATTCACCCTTGAGCCCGCTCAGGCATTGTAGGACACATAAGTCAAGGTCGCGTCGCGCCATCCACAGAACACCCTCGGAAGACATGACGGCTCTCAGGTGCTGTCCGCGTCCGCCCCAGCCATCTTTGGGGAGGCGATAAAGCCGCGACCATGTGTCACCTTTATACCACTGGATGCAGAAGTTATGAGAGGGACGCCCGGTGAGAATGATCCGTCCATCTGGAGCGCATAATACCTGAATGAATTCGAGGCTCTGGACTTCTCCTTCCTTCTCAAGGTTTTTATCCAGTGGTTGCGAAACAGGTTCGTATAACTGTCCATCCTTGAATGCGACGGTGTCAAACCAGCGGGGGATATCCCACCCGTTGACGCCTTTTCTGTTTGTATGCCATGCGACCCAGATGAATCCTTCCTTGTCGGCGGCGATAGCAGGAGCCAAGTCGGATGCGGGATGATTGCTGATGCGGATTTCCGCACTTTCAGGCGCACTGATATTTTTCAGATAGATATTGAAATCGCCCGGACCATCATAAGCGTCCCATGTCAGCCAGACTGTGCCATCTGGAGCAAGACACATGGCAGGACGGCAATTATCGCGGTCATCCTTTCCAACCGTTCCCAACACGGTGATGATATTATCCGACGCAAGGCGTCTCACCTTGATGACATAATGCCCTTTTTCCATACATTCCCAGGCGATTACGGGGCTTCCCGTTTTATCCAACACAATACAAGGCTTCCGGCTGGAGGACGCATCGCGTGAGACAATAACCTCATCCCCCGGAGCACCATTTTTTAACAGACGATAAACAATACTGCTCTTTCCATCGCGCCGTGCCGCCCATACGATATGCAATGTGTCATCCTGCACAACCATCCGGGGACGTGACTCAAAACCCACATGGGTGCTGAGCTGAATCTCTTCCCCACTCGTTCCATCCGGCTTGAACTCACGGAGAACAACCGTCTCCCCTTCCTCTTTCTCAGAGACATAAACAACGGCAATCCCCCCACCTTTTGTGAGGGCAAGGTCAGGGTATTCATTCTTTATTCCCTTGGCGACGGGATACATGGGCGAGAGGGAAAATTCCCCCTCCTTAGAGAGGAGAATTGAGTCTGTGCGTTTCTCCCAGGGGAGGTCATCTGCGTCGGCACGAGTGCGCGGGAGACTGAAATAAAGAGCGCCTCCAATTGCCGCGCCGGAAACCTTTTTCAAAAAATCGCGTCTTTTCATTTTTTTTATCCTCACATAAAATTTCCTGTAATATTTTTTTCTCACACTGTGTAGTCACCACGTCAACTTGATTTATTTAAGACCATTCATGCGGAAGTGCCACAACGCTATTCCAGCGTTATTGTTCCCGTGCGCGATATATTGCCCGCGAATAGACATTCTGCAAGGGCGAATGTCTCCTCAGGAGTGCAGGGCATGAGTGGATGAACCATGACGTGCATGGGCACCGGCGGTTGGTTATGACCAACATCCTGAAGATATTTAATACCACCCATCAGAAAACTACCCTGTCTTCTGTAAAACCGGATGCGCCTTTCTGCAAGCACGTGCTCTTCCTGAGTGTTGACCTCGTCGGGTATTTCCACCTCAAATAGCATAGCTTTTAGATGAAAGGGCGCGAGTCTTTTTATAATCTCATTATATAGAGCAGAGCCAACTCCCCTGTTGCGCGCCTCACTGGCTACGGCGAGATATATGAGATAGGCGACGGGACATTTCTCCGAAACCTCGTATAGTGCAAGCCCGACAAGACCATCCTGAACGTCCGTTGCGGCAAGGAAAAATGTGTTGTGTACCGCCTTTTTTGCCTTTTCCTTCAGCATTTTAAGAAGCACAGAGACGAGCATCTTTTCCCGCGGCGGAAATGATGTCTCATAAAGGTCGAGCCATGGGAGCAAAAGGTCGTCACTTATATCTTTTATTTCCACAAAAGAAAGCGAGTGAAAATTCATCCTCTCCTCCTTCACAAAATCCGTAGTTGGCTAATTCCCAAAAATATAAACCGGATTCAAGGATAATCCTGGGACGAATAATGACACTCGGAGGCATGGCAAGATTTTTTTCTTGCAAACCCGCCTGAAAAGACCTTTATTCCACATGTAATTGTTACAGAAATCCATCATTAACCCAAATGTGACATTATTGATTCACGCGGGGACAGGAGAGTGAAACATGTTTCGCATCGGTTTTATCGGAACGGGCAATGTGGCGAGCGCAATCCTGGGCGGAATTGTGCCTGCAGGTCTCGCCAGGGCGCAAAATATCTGGGGATATGATAAGGACCCTGACCGCCTTTATGCCGCACGTGAAATCGTCCCATTCAATTGCTGTCGCTCAAACAGGGAGCTTCTGGAGAAGGCGCAAATTATAGTTCTCGCCGTGAAACCCCAGAACGTGCCGGAGGTCATGGAAGAACTGAAGGGCGCCGCAACGCCCGAGCATCTCTTCATAAGCGTCTGCGCAGGAATAAAGACGTCCTACCTTGAAAGCCGTCTTGGTGACACGACGCGGGTCATCCGTGTAATGCCGAATACCCCTGCCCTTATCAAATGCGGTGCCTCAGCACTTGCACGGGGTAAAAATGCAACCGAGGAAGACCTCGCCCTTGCGCTCACTTTTTTTAATGTGATTGGCGTGGCGGTCGAGGTTAACGAGAAGGACCTTGACGCCGTGACGGGTCTTTCGGGAAGCGGTCCTGCATATATTTTCTACATGACTGAGTGCCTGATAAAGTCAGGTGTGCAGGTGGGATTATCTCCTGAAATCTCCGAAATCCTCACAAAACACATGGTTCTCGGCGCGGCAAGGATGATGCTGGAACGCAAGGAGACGCTCAAGGCACTCAGGGAAATGGTGACAACACCCGGAGGCACGACAGCCGCAGGTTTTACCGTCATGCATGCCGCAAATTATGAGGGTATAATAACTGAAACGGTGCGACGCGCCACGGAACGCTCACGCGAACTCGGCGAAAAACTCTCAAATGCCTGAAAAGAATCATGCATCATAATTATTCCCCATCGCCCTGTCTTTTTTAACTTGATGAGAAACACCTGCCAAGGATATAAAAACCACATTGTATTCAAACGGTAATGGGGTTTATGGTCAACACGAACGAAAATCTAAAACCGAGTGTTTCCATCATCATCCCAGTTTACAATGAAAAGGAGACCCTCGAAGGCGTGATACGGGATATCCGCTCCGCCATTGGCGACTCTTTCTCCTATGAAATCATTGTCGTGGATGATGGCTCCACGGATGGGCTTGACCTGCCACCGATTGCCGAGCTTGTTGACCAGTTTCACACCCACGAAAAAAATATGGGTTATGGGGTGGCAATCAAGACGGGTCTGCGCCACAGCAAAGGAGAAATCATTGTCATAACGGACGCCGATGGCACATATCCCGCGGATGCCATACCCAAACTTGTCGTTGCGCTGGATGATTGCGAAATGGCGGTCGGGGCGAGAACGGGCAAGTCTGTGCACGTCCCATTTTTCCGCCAGCCGGCAAAATTCTTCCTCGGAATCTTGGCAAACTATCTCGCCGAGATGAAAATACCCGACCTTAATTCGGGACTGCGTGCCTTCTGGAAGAAGGAGGCGGAATCATATTATCACATCCTCCCGCGGGGTTTTTCCCTCACCACCACATTAACCCTTGCCTTTCTCTGCAGTGACCTACGCGTGCAATTCATCCCTGTCGATTACCACAGGCGCAAGGGAACATCCAAGATTCGTCCCGTCCATGATACGACAAGTATTTTACTCACCATCATTCGCACCATCCTATATTTCAACCCGCTGAGGATATGTCTCTTCGGCGGGTTTATCTTTTTTGCCCTTGCGCTGGCTGTCCTGCTCTACAGCGGGCTTTACATCGGGCGCATAATGGATGGCACTGTGGCGGTCCTGACCCTCTCCGGCGTGCAGATTATAGCCATCGGACTTCTCGCAGACCTGATAGTCCGGAGAAAAGGTTAATCCCCTGAGCAAAAACCGCAGATGATGAATCCAAAATTAAAAATCCTGTTTCTCAATCCGCCGATGGTGACGGGTGAGCGTTTTATGAAGGAGGTTGGACGCTGTGGTCGTAAATCAGTGGCTGGGGAACTCTGGCCCCAGACCGGTCTTGCCTATCTCGCCGCCGTGGCGCTCAGGAGAGATTGCGAAGTCAGACTCGTGGATGCCATGGCAACGGGTGAGACTCTGGAACAACTGAAAGACATTGTTTGCGAATTTGCTCCTGATTTTGTCGTCACCAATACCACAACACCCACATTCCGAAACGATGCATACATCATCGGTCAACTCAAGTCTGCCAAGCCGGCTGTGTATGCCTTTGTGGGGACGCATGTCTCAGCCCTTCCAGAGGAAGCCCTCTCCCAGTCGCGCGCCGACCTCATCTTCATCAATGAGGCGGAAGGAACGCTCGATGAGGTGATTCTTAACTGGCAGGGCGGGTTGCAGGGCATTCCGGGACTCGCCATCAAAAAAAATGGGGAGATTATCATCACATCGCAACGTCCCTATATCGCAAATCTCGACACCCTCCCCTTTCCCGCGCGCCATCTTTTGCCAAATGATAGATACCGAATGCCCTTTTTTGAAAACGAACCCTTCGCCACGGTAATCCCGACGCGCGGATGCCCGTGGAAATGCACCTTCTGCCGAGCGGGCAAGGTCTGGGGCAATAAGGTGCGCACACGAAGCCCGCAAAACGTCATCTCTGAAATTGAACAACTGAAAAATGAACTCGGTATCCGGAATGTTGTATTCATGACGGATTCACTGACGCTTAATAAAAAATGGGTGGTGACATTCCTCGGCGAGATTCTATCCCGCGGTGTCAAATTCCGCTGGATTTGCAACAGCCGCGTGGATGCAGTGGATGCTGAAATGCTCCGGATGATGAAAAAGGCGGGATGCATGCTCATCTCTTACGGTGTTGAATCGGGCAACCAGAAAATACTGGACGACTGCAAAAAAATGATAACGACTGAAAACTCCCGCCATGCTATCGGCATGACGCGCAAGGCGGGAATTCTTTCCATGGCATATTTTATCCTGGGACTGCCCGGCGAGAGCCGGGAAACCATCGAAGAAACCATACGGTTTGCGCGGGAAATCAATCCCGATTACGTCAACTTTCACGTTGCCACACCCTTCCCCGGAACGGAACTGTATGAGATAGCACGGCAAAACAACTGGCTGGAGTCCACCGACTGGAATGATTATGAGGAGGAAGGGTCGGCTGTCCTGCGGACGCAGGAATTGTCAGCGGGGGAACTCATTGAGGCGCAATCCCGCGCCATGCGGTCATTCTATCTCCGCCCCGGGCGAATCCTGAAGGAGCTCGGACGTATAAAGAATTTTGCCCAATTGAAGGCGCATCTCAGGGCGGCTGGGTCTATCTTCAAGACATTGAGAAAAAAGTCATCGGGGGTATAAAATGTCGCTCAAACTTGTATTTCTGATTATCTTCCTCGCCGTTGTTGGCACCCTGTTCTATGCACTGTATCATTACAGGGAACGGTTGGAAATCCTGAAAGAGTTTTTTGAATTCCTGAGCCAACGCAAGCTCTGGTGGATAATTCCAATCATTATAACCTTGTTAGTATTGAGCATTTTGATTGTAGTTTTTGAAACAGGCGCCCTCAGCAGTGCAATGTATATCCTATTCTAAAGCCCTTTTTTGAGGAGACGTATGTTTCTCCCAGATTTTCAAGCATTTGTGCCGACGAACCTTGATGATGCACTCGCTCTCCTGAATAAACACGGCGCTGAAGGCGCAATGCCTCTGGCGGGAGGCACCGACCTCATTGTGCGTATGAAGGAAGGCACCCTGCGCCCACGCATCCTTATCCTCCTTGACAGGATACCCCGACTCGGCATCATTGAGACGACTGGTGGAAGAATCCGCATCGGTGCGCTTGCGACGTTTGACCTGCTAATGCGCTCAGATGTCCTGCATACCAGTGCGCCGATACTCATTGAATCTGCAGGGAACGTTGGTTCGCCTCAAATCCGCAATCGCGGAACCATCGGGGGAAATATCGCCAACGCATCACCAAGCGCCGACACAATACCAGCTCTTTACGTCCTTGAGGCGGAGGTCATATTAAAGTCAGTCTCAGACGAACGCCGTCTCCCAATCACAAACTGTTTCAAGGGAGCGAAGGAGTCAATGCTCTGCTCCAACGAGATTCTCACATATATTGAGTTCCCCATTCCCAAACAGCCGGAGAATTTTTTTTACCTGACGAGCGGACAGCGTCGCGCACTCTCTATCAATAAACTCTCTGTGGCGGGACAGATTTCTTTAGCAATGGACGGAACTGTCACGGATGCCCGCATTGCTTATGGGGCTGTGGCGCCGACTGTCCTGCGCAGTGTGTCTGTGGAGGAATTTCTCAAAGGCAAGACATTAACACTGGATGTCCTTGAGAAGGCATCAGAACTGGCACAGGGTGAAATCCGTCCCATCGATGACATCCGCTCCACCGCTGAATGGCGGCGCCAGGTAACGGGTGTCCTGCTGAAGCGCGGACTCGCTTCACTTGTGGCGAAAAATAAAAATCAGAACCGATAACAAAACCGGAAAATAAACATTAACATGCCGAGTCTTTACCTCAAGCGCGCCGCCGGATATTTACTAATCCTTTTTATTTCCTATCTGTTCGTCCATTTCAATTTTTTCAAATCACGCTGGGACTACATTATCATTCACCACAGCGCCACAAAATTTGGTAGCGTGCGTATGTTCCGCGCGGGACATTACGCCCGCGGGGGCGCATGGCCATTCAATGACACCATGCTTTACCATCTGATTATCGGCAACGGCAACGGCGCCGGTGATGGCGAACTACAGCAGGGAGGAAGGTGGTTGCGTCAGCAGTTGGGCGGCGGCTGTCGCTCCGTGGTTTACAGTTTCCATCCGAAAAGCATCCGCGACTTTTTCCGCACATGGTCTGATTATTACAACTTCAAGGGAATCCACATCTGCCTTGTTGGAGATTTATCAACAACACATCCCACACCAAAACAGATGGCAACGCTCACTGCAGTTGTTGATACGCTCTGTCGCCGTTATCACATCCCTCCCCGCTGTGTTATGGGTCACAGGGAAGCGCAGATTACCCACACAGAATGCCCCGGCACGAATTTCCCCCTGAACCAGTTCCGCGCCGACATTGAAACCCGGCTGAAACATGAGCCGATGGTCAAACTGGAAAAACTCATCACGTGGAAAATTCGCGTGATGAATTTCATGCCTCTCCTCGGATTTTTCTTCGGGGAGATTTATTATGCAGGGTTCCTGCTGATTCTTGATTTGGGTCTTTTCTTTCTCCTTGTAAGAATCGCCTTCCCGCTTGCGCAAATCAGATGCATTAAAATTGAAGAGACACACGCAGTAGGGGAAAATTTTGAAAACTCGGAAAAAATTGACAGGATGAATCCACAGGGGCTATGAAAGAAAGGAAAATTCAAAAACAATAACAAAATGAAAACCATTTCATCCCATATTACTCACTGAGAAAAATGATGGAAGGCGAGATAATTATTGAGGGACGATGCGTTGATTGCGTGATGGACCTGTTGCAACTCAGTGGGCGCGGTCCCGGACGATATGGTTATTGCCGTCTCCGCCGCATCGTGCTTGAATATCCCTGGGCAATGGTCTGTCCGCATTATCAATACTGGGGTGAGAGACCCGAACTGAAAAAACCCCGCCTCCTACTTGACCGAAGTGTCCAGCCCCTCCTGGATTACTCCACTCAGAAACCTCTCCACATCTCCCTCTCACCGGAGGAGCTGAAGGCACGGCACGAGAATGAGACAGACGACGATATCCGGCGCAACGTGGGCGCCACGCTTACAGCGCAGGAATTTATAAACGCCACGCCTGAAAAACAATACGACCTCATGCTCGGTTTTTTATCCGGATTTAACCCATATAATTTTGTCATTGCAGTAAATGCCCTGCACCACTTCCCCATTGAGAATTTCCCGGAAGATAAAAGGCGTGAACTCCTTGAGAAACTCCTATCCGAAGAACGCAAGGCAGACTTGAGCGGTGACCCGGGTCTTGTTGCTGATAAACTGGTGACAGCGGCTGGATGGGCGATGGCGCGCCTTGGTCGCGACCTCCCTGGATATCTTGACTCGCTCAGGTTAAAAACAAACCGCCCTGATTATGAGCAGAAGCTCCTCAGGGCGGCGCTTGATTTTGTCCGCAATCCTGCACTCAAACCTCGCGCAGGATTTTTATCCTTCCTTTTTGGAAGATAAAACCCTCTCGCTTTATTTGTTCCCCTTTATTATGGCTGAACGGTTATGGTATAAATTCTGGGAATATTGGAATTTTTGCGCACGTTGACATAGCGCACTACGAAATCATATTTCCCCGCCTGAAGAACCTGCGGGGGCTGATACGTCAAAATCCCGCTCGTTTCATCGTATTCAAAAGGCACATTCATGTCGTTAATCGTGAGATTGATTGACCACTTCACAATGCGTGGAGCACCCTTGGAACCCCATCCCTCAGGCGCGCCATCCACAAGGTGGAACTGCACCTTCTGGTCATTGCCTTTGAGGATACCATCCGCCGGAGAGACAAGCTCTGCCTTCGGCATGCCATCACGGACATATTTTGCAATTCCGATATAATAAGCCCACGCCTCACGCCTCAGGTAATCAGGATTCTTCAGTCTGACCTCCTCATCTGGATTTGAGAAAAAGGACGCCTCAATCAGAATTGCGGGCACTGTCGCCTGACGTAACACGGCAAGACCTGTGTTGTTATACAGAAGATAATCTGAATAAAGTCCAGTTCCGGCGAATCCAGGCAGGCGCATCCAGTATTCAATCTCATTCACAATCGACTTCCCGATATCGATATCGGAATAAATGTAACCCGGAAAGGCATGATAGAAAGCAGAGGGAAAATTGGTTTCGCTGTTTGAACCTGCATTGTGGTGCATGGAGATAAAGAGGTCGCAATTGTCGACTTCCGCCAACTTTGGACGTGCGGCGAGCGCCTCGCTATAATCCTTTTTCAAGTCCCAGTCACCATCTCGAGTCATGACAACGGTGACGCCTGACTTGAGGAGAAACTCCCGAAGATAACGTGCCACCTCGAGGTCCATGACTGCCTCGCTGTAACCCGATGCGGTGGATTTGTAATCCTTGAGGTGTTGATACCCACCATGCCCCGGGTCAAGACAGATGCGCAATCCCTTCATGTAACGTGCATAAGGCGGCGGGGCATAATCTATTGGCGGTAGATTCAGCCATGGGTCTCCTTTTGCCACAGAGGTGCCTGTCGGAAAGCTATACTGATTATTGGGGTCGGGAACAAAAGGCGGAGGTGGGTCATGAACCACCGAAGCCTGCATATTTTCCTGCGCCATCGCCGCAGACATTATCAAAGTGAATATTACCACCAATCCAATAATGCGTCCCATCATATCCCTCCTTATTTGTAACTTTGGATTACCTTTTCTTTGCCTTGCGATTAATATCCTGGCGGCGCCCAATGGCTAACAGCCGCATGTGGTCTTTGGCATTGTCGTTCAGGTCGATGGTTTCCTGATTGATGGCATGGTCTGTGCCGCCGGCGTGGCGGATGACCTTGTAAATCGGCTCCCACACGCGTCCCATGCGGTATTTTTCAACGGTTTTGTTGACGAGGGCATAATCTTCGCCATAGTTGCGGCAGTATGGTTCATCATTGCAGGCAAAGCCGCCCATTTCCCATATAACCTTGATATGTGCTGAACGGGGCGCACCCGCACCATTGATGCGGAGGAGATTGTTACGCCCGTTTTCCTCTGTCCATTCATCATGGGTGACAACGGGTATATCCTCGCGTCGGAAGATTTCACCGGTGGGCTTTTTCTCCCAGACCTCATATGAGCCAATTACAATCCCGATTCTTTTATCGGACTCATAGACAGCGAGAACCTTTTCAGCGGCATCAGGTGTCAACTGGTCATCAGAATCCAACTGCAGGTAGAACTTTCCGCGAGCCTTTTTCAGGGCAAGGTTGAAGCAAATTCCCAGATTGTTGACGTCCGTCACAATCAAATCAACATCGGGTTTCTGGGGGTCATATCGGGGACCGCCAATCATGTATTCCCGAACGGCATCGCAGGTCGGGTCATTCTCTCCTCCATTGCAGACGACTATCATTTCCACCTTTTTGCCAAGGGTCTGCGCCTGAACAGACTCGATGGCGGCGCGGATAAACTCCGGTCGGTTGAAAACCGGTGTGATGACCGTGAAGAGACATTTAAACTTTTTTTCTTCATCGGCAGTATAACGAACGGGGTGATAATTCTGCCCCGGGGCAAGATAGGCACCGATGCGCTTCAGATGCTCGGTGCAGGCATCCTCGAGTTCGAGGGCAACCTTCTTGCCCGCCTTGAGATAATAAAAGACGTCAAATCCAGCCGCCAGCTCCTTTACGCTGTAAAGCGAGCCGTTAAAGCGGTTCCCTATGCCGATGAGGTCGCCCTTTTCGGATGCGCGGAATCGCAGGTCATACAGGTCGGCGGCATCGTATGTCTCCTTGAGACCCCGGAGTTTTTTTATCACAGGGGCGGAGAAGAAAAGTGCCTTTCCGAAATCCACGGCGTCACGCACACGCCCCTTGTGATAAGGCAGGAGGTGGACCTCAGTCACTCTTCCATCAGGTGCGATGCGTTCGTAATCGCAATAAATCATGCCCGCCTTCGGATTGCGCTCCGCAGTGACAACGTAGGTGTCAAGTGCGCTATGTCGGAATGTGATGGCATTTTCAAGGGTATTAACAATAAGAATGTATGCACCTCTTGCTCTGGCGATGCCAGCATTGAAATAGGCGGCGCGGTTTTTGAACTCTCCCTTTACAAGCCGCACCCTTTTCGCCATCTCCACGGAAAGATAGGGAGTGTCCGACTTCTTGCCCGAGCCATCCACAATGATAATCTCCCTCTCAGGATAATACTGACCCAGAAGGCTTTCAATAGTAGCCGTAAAGTCAGCCGCCGGATACTGGACATCCTTGTTCCAAAGCAAAATAACACTCACAAGGGGTCTCTTTTCCTTCATGATTATCCTCCCTTATTGAAATTATATATTTCTAAAAATCGGTTGGTGAATTAACTCATTTGGCTTATAAACTATTTACACCATTTTTTAATAATCAATACATTTTTCACCCTCTCGCCGCTTTTCTCAATCCACCCGGTCACAAAAAGGCAAACATTCCCATTTACAAATGAAGATGCCATGTATATAAACCACAAAGTCACAATCCGCCTGAGGCGGACACTAAGAAAGAATAAAATTATACTGGTGTTTGTGTCTTCGTGGTAGTATTAAAATCTTTATCTATAAACAGATGAGTAGCGATACAATGATGCAGGATGTCAAAAAGTTCTCTGAGCGAAAGATGGTTTCTGTGATACTTGCGGCGGGGAAAGGAACACGCATGAGGAATCCCAGACTGCACAAGGTGTGTTTCCCGCTTGAGAATAAAACCGTCATTGAGCGCTCAATTGAGCTTTATGAGCGCTGTGGGATAGATGCGCACTGCATTGTAATCGGGGCGCTTGCGGAACAGGTCATGGAGGCGGCTTCATCTGTCACTACACATGTCTCCTTTGTTTACCAGAGGGAACAAACCGGCACCGGCAATGCGGCAAAAATGGCGGCGCGCTTCCTCTCGTCTGTGAATTTCAAGGGTGACGTGCTGGTTATTGCCGGTGACAAGGTGATGGAGGAATCAATTCTCACCCGCCTCATCAAGACATTTCGCGAAGGGGGAAACGACCTCACTTTCGTGGTTGGGGATATTTCAGACTTCCCGGACGCGGGACGTATCATCTGTGATGAGAGAGAAAATGTCATCGCCAACGTTGAGGTCTTTGACATTGCCCGATATGAGCTCCTGACATCTCTGAAACAGATGACTGCCGGACGTCTTGTCAGCGCCCGTGAGGCTGAACATCTTGCCCTCTCCTATCTGAAACAGGAGGGAAAGGCATCAGTTGCCCTTGGCTCACTCTGGGATATCATCAAGGCGGGAAATCCCATTACAACCGAAGTAATTAAGTCATGCATTGCAGAGTCGGATTTTTCACTCTATTCCTGCGGGCATCACATCACGCCGGAACAGATTGCCAGCGCAAAATATGCCAATCAGTCTGTCTATCTCTTCAAGGCGGACGCCCTTTATTCCGCCGTTGAACATCTCACTGCCGACAATGCCCAAAAGGAGGAATACCTGCCCGATATTATTGCCATCCTGACCGCTCAGGGGCGACGGCTTGACATGGTGCATCTTGCCTGTCCGGAGGAGGTCATGACTTACAACACGCCGGAGGAACTGAGCGTAATCCAGGATTATTACTCACACAAAAAAAAAGAAATTGAGCTGGCGGTGACGCCGAAGACCATCCGGCAAGCCGGTGAATGGCTCAAGGCGCTCCAGGATGAAAGCCCATCCGCCATCCGCGCCCTGGGACAAATCTATGGAGAAGGACATCCCATCGTGCAGGAGAAAAAACGTCAACTCGTGGCAATGCTGAAGAGATACATGGAGATTTTCCGGGATGAGGATGTCCTTATTTCAAGAGCCCCGGGACGCGTCAATATCATGGGTCGCCATATCGACCACCAGGGCGGTCATGGCAATATGATAGCGATTGACCGGGATTTTTTCATTATAGCTGGTGTCAGGGATGACCGGGAAATTCGTCTGTGCAATATGGAGATCCACCATTTCCCGGACAGACTTCTGAATATCGATGAACTTTTCTCAGGATACACTGTCGGTGATTGGCTCGATTTTGTAAATAGCAATGAGGTA
>Ga0172366_10000810_pt1 | contig 23639 bp, 22 predicted proteins | sample LakKivSesite69cm_FD_114533 | JGI IMG/M metagenome (GOLD analysis project Ga0172366, IMG submission 114533) | Sediment microbial communities from Lake Kivu, Rwanda - Sediment site 69cm | ecosystem: Environmental > Aquatic > Freshwater > Lake > Sediment | place: Rwanda: Western Province, Lake...
ATTCCCAATGATGATGCTGTCCGGAATGTGTCCAATCACCGGTGGGAAAGTCCCATTTGCCAAAACCGCTAAAGGACATAACAATAGAATAACCAACAGAACCATTCCTTTTTTGTACCAACTGATCATGACATACCTCCTTCGTATTTAATTTTCATTATTTTTAAGTAATTCTTGAGCCCGTAATAAATACCTCCGAAGATAACACCCCCCTCCAATAAAATTTATCTTTATAATTGTTTTGTGTATACAAATTGATTTTGTGGCTTGTCATCATACATTAATGATGACATGTTTAAGTTGTTAATATGCAAACGACTTTCTCTTATTGGTTGTTTCTTATAAAGTGTGTCAAGATAAATTTATAATTATTTGCATATATCACGTTCTGGTATTCGTCATCGTTTCTTTTTTTGATATGATGTATTTTTTTCAGATTTAACATTGCTTGCAAGGTGATATAATAGTTTTATGTGAATAAAACGGCATAAAGCACACATGAATGCGTTAAGTCAAAATATATATATGGTTTCTCTGCAGAACTAAATTTGATGATTAAACTTGACAACTCCCAGTTATCCCCATTCAAAATCTTTACAGATTTTATAACAAGGAATATGATGGGTTAAAACCTTAGATATAAATATGTCATGAGGGCATTTTTCATATACTGTATACTGATTGAGAGGCACAAATCTTCGTGGCATGCGACCTGCATATACACTCGAACGTCTCGGATGGAGGTTTTACCCCGACTGAGGTTGTGGAGCACGCCAGTGAAATCGGACTGACTTGCATTGCTCTTACTGACCATGACACATTTCTTGGCGTTGAGGATGCGTGTCTTCATGCCCGAAAGATGGGGCTTTCCTTTATTCCCGGCATTGAGATGACATCGGTGATTGGTTCTGATGAGATTCATATACTCGGGTATTTCGTTGATGCACATAATACGGCTCTCAATACCGCACTTTTAAGAAGCCGACAATATAGCTTGGGACGGCTCAAATCCATCACGGACAGGCTCACAGAGCTTGGACATCCCATCAACATGCAGGAGGTACTTACAGTTGCGGGAAAGGGGAGCGTCGGCAGACCCCATATTGCGAAAGTGATGCTCAAGCATGGTTATGTTGAGTCTATCCACGATGCCTTTGAACGGTTTATTGGCTCTTATGGACCGGCTTATGTTCCACCGCGGGGGATGCCGCCGGTGGATATTTATAAATTGCTGAGGGACGCCGGTGGAGTTCCTGCCATTGCCCACCCAGGTATTGCGGGACGAGCGGATATGATGCGTGAGGAAGAAATTGCCACTCATGTCGAGTGGGGCGTCTTAGCGATTGAGGTCTTTCATCCGCGACATGATGATTACATGGTCTCTTATTATATGAAGGTTGCGCAGAAATTTAATCTGGGTATTGTGGGTGGTTCGGATTGTCATGGACCTTTTTACCCGAAGATACTTATGGACAGAAAACTGGTTCCGGACTGGGTTGCAGAGAAGTTCAAGGTATTTCACAGAAATTTATGCGAAAGACACATCATCGTGATGAATTGATTCAGTGTGTGAGTAATGAATGAAACAATGATTTAGTGAATCAAATACTCAAGGGACTATATCTATGGGAGAGTTGGAACGACTCACACGACGTCATACAAAACGCATCAAACTACTCCACCGGAATTTAGAGGCATGGATTTATCTCCTACCCGCCACTGCTGTCCTTGCTGTCTTCTGGTTCTTCCCTGTTATTCTCTCCATCATTATCTCCTTTACGAACTGGAAGGGGCTTGACACCTGGTCAACCGTGAAGTGGGTGGGATTAACAAATTATAAGAATGTCCTCACCGACCCCGAATTTCACCAAACACTCCTGAATACATTGAATTATGCCCTTTATAGCGTTCCACTGACCATTATTATTTCTCTAATTGCGGCACTCCTTCTGAATACCCAGATTTGCGGGCGCTCATTTTTCCGGACTATCTATTTTCTCCCTTTCATCACAACATGGGTTGCCATTTCAATCGTCTGGCGGTATTTTTACGACCGTGAGTTCGGACTTGCGAACTATTTTCTCAGGATGATGGGTCTGCCGCGTCTGGAGTGGCTCAGTGAGCCACGGGGAATATGGACGCTACTCTTTTCGCAATTCGGCATCAAGATTGCCAACCCCCTCCTTGCCGGACCGAGCCTTGCCATGTTTGCCATCATCCTTACCACCATCTGGCGTGGAATCGGTTTCTATATGGTTATATTCCTTGCAGGGTTGCAGAATATTGACAGGTCGTATTATGAGGCGGCGGAGATTGATGGTGCGAGCACATGGCTAAGATTCAAACATATCACATTCCCCCTCCTGTCCCCTGTAACATTTTTCGTCCTGATTACCTCCATGATTTCCAGCTTCAAGGTATTTGTCCCACAATTCATCATGACGCCGAGTGGAGGACCGGATAACACGACCATCACTGTTGTATTTCATTTATATGAAAAAGGATTTCAAGGATTGTGGTTGATGGGACACGCCTCAGCCATCGCTTATATTCTTTTTGTCATAATTCTTATTATAACCTTGGTGCAGAATCACATCTTTGGTCGCCGTGTGCATTATGGAGACTAAGGAATTATAAATGACAAATGAGAAAGTAAAAACGTCTGGAAAGAAGATGCCCCTTTTTGCCGAGGCGAGAGCAGGTAGGGAGAGAGTAATCATATTCATATTGAATATCGCACTTTTAATATTTCTCATGTTTGGGTTCAGGTTCTGGGGTTGGAAAGGTATTTGCGGTTATGCGGGGATGCTGATTTTGATAATCGCTTTTTTAAAGAATATCTGGAAACGCCCCAGATATATCAACCTCACGCTCATCTACCAGATTCTCTTCGTCGGCGGGTTTTTCATGGTTCTGCCTTTTTACTGGATGGTTATCACATCATTCAAGAGTTATAATGAGGCGATGGCGTTTCCACCCACGTGGTGGCCATCGAAATTTCACTGGAGCAACTGGATTGAGGCGTGGAATGCGCCCAAGAGCAACACATGGGGTGAGCCGCCTGTCCCGTTGACCTTCACACGGTATTTTTACGTGAGCATCTTGGTTGGGGTTATAACGACCGCCGGTTCTCTTTCAACAGCCATCCTCGCCGCGTATGCCTTTGCAAAAATGGAATTTTGGGGCAGAGGTCTCTTCTTTTACGTTGTAATCGCCATGATGATGGTGCCGGGGCAGGTCCTCCTTATCCCGAATTATATCACCCTTGCAAGGATTAGGTGGCTGGACCACTATGCGGCGCTGACCATTCCCTGGATGGCGAGTGTCTTTACCGTTTTTCTCCTGCGCCAGTTTTTTATAACCATCCCTGCTGACCTCTGGGATGCGGCACAGATAGACGGCGCCGGAAGATTCCGTTTTCTCTATCGTGTGGTCCTTCCCCTGTCCAAACCCGTGCTCATTACGGCAGGGATTTTTGATTTTCTGGGAAACTGGAATTCCCTTTTCTGGCCCCTCATCGTCACAACCCGCCCTGAGATGCGCACATTGATGGTGGGACTTCAGGCATTCAACCAGGATGCAGGGTCGGATTTTAATCTTTTAATGGCGGCTTCAACATTTGCTGTTCTGCCGATTGTGATAATGTTCTTCTTTCTCCAGAGGTTTTTCATACAGGGTATTGCCAGGACGGGATTCAAATGAAATTTGAGAATCTGAGGATTTGAGAATTTGAGGATTGGAGGATTTTAGAATTTAAATCTGCATCGGGTGGAGCAGGGTTTTAGGAAATGAAATTAAGGCGAGGGATTATTTCATGCCTCGTGAAGAGATAAAGATTATTATTAAAAAGAACGGTGAGGTCTGGGTTGACATTGGAGGTCTGGCGCCCGTCCGTGTCAGAAATTACAGAAAACTTTTTGAAGAGATGCTCGGTCCGATTAAGGGGGAACTGGCAGGCATGGATGGCGGAACTCCAGGTGGGGTGTATGTGGTTGAAACTCCCGAGACTGAGGAGGATGAAAAGGATAAAGGGCGGATTCGGGGAACTTGAAACCTGTGCCAATTGTTGATATATTTTTTTTACCATTTTAAGGGATGCGGATGTGACCTGCTTTGAAGATTTGTCCTCGTTGTCAATTTTATAACCAGGATAAAAATATCCGTTGTATCAGATGCGGATGGGTTCTTGAGCCTGTTAAAGACCTGCGCATAAGTGATTCAAAGGTGCGCCGGCATTTTTTTGTCTTCATAACCAGTTTTTTTCGTGCGGCGTTTTACAGGATTGGACGCTTTCTATATCCGGAAGTTCCGGAGGTGTCTCACCGGTTGCCTTATGTAGCCGCTGGTCTTTCTTTCCTGTTCGGGTTGGGACAGGTCTATAACCATCAGTATAAAAAGGGTATCCTTTTTTGTGTTGGGTATATTATCGGTTGGAGCATTGTTATCCGGACTATCACGGCGTCATATTCCAACTGGCTGATTTTACTCTTTATCGCATATGCCCTTTATACGTATAATGACGGTTTTGTGACGGCGATTAAGATAAATGGTCAGATATGGACATTCCGATACTCCCTTGCGGCATATTCCGCACTTTTTTTTCTACTTGGTTTTTGCACCATTGTGGGGCAATTCTTCATTTCGCCGGTGTTCAAATTAATTCGGGTAAGCCAGTCCACGCTTGCCCCATATTTCCACAGGGGTGATATGGTTTTCATAGACTGTCTTCTTTACAAATTGAGGTCGCCGCGGGTAGGCGATATCATTTTTTACAATCCTGAGACACTTATTATTGAGGTTCCCGGCTCAATTGAATCCGCTCGTTATTTTATACATGAGAGACGGACATTTGAAACCATTATGGGTCTTCCGGGAGATGTGGTCGAGAGAAAGTCAGGTGTTTTCTACCGCAATGGCGAACCAATGCCATCATGGTGCAAACCCATCCTGCCGGATAATATTTATAATGATTTGAAATTCAATGTCCCAGACGGTTATTATCTTGCAATATATTCACATTCGCCGGGTGAGATTTCCCTCGGAGATTCTTGGGGCGGGCAGACGCCGCGACTGAACAGCCCCGGAATAATTCTTGTTAACTGGGATAAGATGTGTCTCATCACGAAGAAACAGATTATCGGACGTGCTGTTTTTATCATGAACCCACCAAGGCATCGACGCTTTTTTCGCCCACCATGATATATGCTGAATTGTGTGAAATAACTTTCAGGTCTTTTTCAGGAGGAAGCCCATGCGCATGACCTTCATCTGTTCAATTGACTTCCATGGTAGTTCAAGAAGGCAGGAGAGGGCAATACGCGGGTCGAGGTAATTTTTTTCATCAAGGGCAACTGTTATAAGAATAAGATATTCCTTTTGTGCCATGTTTTCATGCGATAGACGAATTATGGTCTTTTTCAAATCCTTTTGAAGGGTCTTTTTGTCCTTCTCGATTGTAACAGCGAGGGTTTTTGAAAATTGAAAGTTCTGTATATATTTTTCAAAATCATCATGTGTCATTTCCATGTTCAGGATGATTCGATATTCCGCCGCATAAGCGATAATGCTCAGGGCGGGCGCCTTCAGCGGAATCTCCACAGCACCTTTGAACACGAGTCCTTGGGGTGATTGATTTTGAAAAAGCCTGAGCACGTCCATGACTGGGCATTGTCGCGTGAGAAATATGTCCATCATCTCCCCCTCGCCTTCAAATCCGAGTGTGAGTGGGGGACAATATTGCACCTTTGGCTGGGGATTGAAGCCCTGTGTGAATGCAACGGGGATGCCGGAACGCTTTATGATGGAAAGAAGCACCCTGATGAGGTCGAGATGGGAGATAAGACACAAGGGACCGCGTTTGGAATATGTCAGGCGGATTCTTTGCGCAGGTGGAGATGTGAAAGACAGGGGTGATTTGTCGGAAGGGGCGTATATTTCTTTCACATCAGGTGCAAGGATATTGGCTTGCCCGCCGGAACATGCCCCACATCCGTTACAGTCTGCAGATGTGCATTCAGGTGTCAATTCGCCCCGGTTGGCTTGTGTCCATTCCTGTTTAAGAAAATCCTTTGAGACGCCGGCAAAGATATGTTCCCAGGGCAAGGTTTCATCAAACGGACGTTTTCTGTTGGCATAAAATGAGGGATTGATGCCGGTTTCCCTGAAAGCCTGTTCCCAGATGTCGGGTTTAAAGAGTTCTGCCCAATTATCAAACCGGCAACCGAGCTCCCATGCCCGCAGAATGGCGCGTCCCATGCGTCGGTCTGCACGGGAGAGAATGCCTTCAAGTCTGTTCTGATGAAGATTATGAAACTTTAGGGCAATCCGTCTCGATTTTACCTGCGTGCGGATGTATTGTATCTTTGCGCGGATTTCTTCCATTTCAGACTGTGCTTCCCATTGAAATGGGGTGTGCGCCTTGGGGACAAAAGGAGAAATCGTGACATTTATTTGATAATTTTTTCCGCGTGTTTTGCGTGCGACCCGCTCTACTTCTCTCAAGATATGGATAATCCCATCCACGTCTTCCTTACTTTCCGTTGGAAGGGCAATCATGAAATAAAGCTTTAAGGTATGTCGACCTGATGTAAAGACGCGTTCCACGATGTTCAAGAGTGCGGTGTCATCTACGGGTTTATTGATGACGCGCCTGAGCCGTTCCGTGCCCGCCTCTGGGGCGAGTGTGATTCCCGATGGGCGAACAGTGTGAAGGGAATCAACCAGAGCAAGGTCGCAGGAATTTATGCGGATGGAAGGAAGGGCAATTCCCACGCCCTGTTGTGAGAATTCCATATTGAGGGCTGTGAGCAGTTGGGGCAGACGGGAATAATCTGCGCTGGAAAGTGAGAGGAGCGAAATCTCTTCGAAGCCGGTGTTGACAATGCCTTGGCGGGCGCACTCTAAAACCTGCGGGATGGGGCGTTCTCTGACAGGTCGGTTGGTCATGCCCGCCTGACAGAAGCGACATCCATTGGCACAGCCACGCCGCAGTTCAATTGTCAGACGCTCCTGTGTTGTCCGGAGATGCGGGACGATAGGTCGGATTGGACCGGAGTCAGTGGCTATATTGTAACGTCTTGCCCGGATAACATCAGGCACATCGGGGATGAGTTTTTTCAGGGTGCGAAGTGTGCCATCGGGTTTATATTCTGGTTCATAAAAAGATGGGATATAGACACCTTTTATAGACGCCAGATGCCGGAGGAGCCCCATTTTATCCCCTTTGCCGTTTCTTTTGAATTCTTTGACCGCCTCGAGGATTTCAATAACCGCTTCCTCGCCATCGCCAATAACAAAGGCATCTATAAAGTCGGCGGTTGTTTCCGGCGTGAGTGCGCCTTCTCCACCAGCGATGACAAGCGGGAGGGCGGAAGTCCTTTCAGACGCAAGTAAGGGAAGACCACCCAGATGGAGCATTGTCAGGATATTTGTATAGAGGAGTTCATGCTGGAGGGTAAAGCCGATGATATCGAATGAGGCGAGAGGCGTGCCCGTTTCAAGGGAGCGCAAGGGCTCACAATTTTTGACAAGGAGTTTTTCCGCATCTTGCCAGGGCGCAAAGAAGCGTTCTGCGGCAAAATCCTCTCTCTTGTTAATCAGTTCGTAAAGAATTCTGAAGCCATGGTAGGACATGCCGATTTCATAGACATCTGGGAAGGCAAGGGCAATCCTGCATGATGTGGACTCTGGTGCCTTTATTATTGCATTCCATTCCGTGGCGGCATACCTTCCGGGACGCTCCACAGCAAGAAATTTTCGCCATCCTTGTGACATCCTGTTTATTCTCTCAGTCACAAATCAAAACTTTTCTGTTGCGCACACAACTCATGGTCACATAATGTTTATATATTTCATATCAGGGGGGAAGCAATGTCAAAATGGAGAATCATGATTGTCGATGATGAACCTGACATCGTTGATATCATCAGCCAGGTTCTAAAGCAAAAATATGAGGTGGTTGAGGCAAATAACGGTCTGGATGCCCTTGAGAAGATGGGGCGTTCCGAGCCTGATTTTATCATACTGGACGTGATGATGCCCCTCATGGACGGGTTTGACACATGTGAGGCGATTCGTAAGAATCCTCTTTACAGGGAAACCCCTATTTATTTCCTCACCTCACTTCATTCCGAGGAGGATGTAAAGCGGGGTTATGCCCTCGGCTGTACTCTCTTTCTCCAGAAGCCGCTTGAACCTTTACGCCTTTTGAAAAACATCGATTATTATTTTAAGGAGAATCCCATTCCGCCGAAGGAGAAGAGATACACCATCCAGGAGCTGGAGATGATGGAAAAAGGTCCAGCGCCTGAAGCCGAGCAACGCATGAGCGCGCCGCCGGAAGTCCATCCTGTAACGCAACCTGTACAGGCTCCAGAATCTAAAACCGGAGCAAATCCCCCCGTCCGCGTCATGGTCGTTGATGACAATAAGGATGCGCTCGATTTCATCCATGCCGCTTTGACAGTGAAAAGCGGGGGTGATTGGGAGTTCGAAGTTATCCCCACCACCAACCCTGTGGATGCCCTGTCAAGAATTGTTAACTATCAACCCGATATCGTCATCCTGGATATAAGGATGCCGAAGCTCGACGGGTTCCAGCTTTGCAAAATACTGAGACTGAATCAGAACCTGAAGGGAACAGAGATACAGTTCATCTCTGCCGTTGCCGAGCCCAATGAGGTGGGAATTGCCTACAAACTTTCCGGCAACAGGCTTATCCGCGAACCGATTGATATGAATGCCCTCCGTGAAGCAGTTATCAAGGTCTGTCAAAAGCCCTCTTTCAATGTTAGACTGAAAAATGTCTCATATAAGGAAATAGAAAAAGATATTCAACTGCAGGAACAGCAAGCCCAGGAAACCATCCGTCGGGAACAGGAAAAGCAATTCATTGAGAAGAAGATGCATCCCCTTTCCAATTCCTATAAGGAACTTGAGCGGGAAATGAAGTTGTTTGAACCGGGGAAAAAAGTTAAGCCGAAAGAAGAAGATAAATAAATTTGTGACGACTTGTTCTGGGTTGTCAAAGGACAGTTTGGGATTTTAAGGCGATTTGGTTATAGTATCTTTTTTCCATCCAGTCTTTATGGTGTGCAATTCCCTTATGATTGCCTGAAGTTCCTTTTGATAGTAAGCCGCTTTTTCTGGAGAACCGTATCGCAAGGCGTAAAAAGTCTCGCACCCTTTATTTAGAACTGATTGGTGAAATCCAGCGTTTGTGCCGACTGCAAGGATAAACTCTCGAGGAGTCTGGCTTGGTGGGCGTTTCAAGGGCATACCAGCGATGGCTTTGACAATCTGGTGATACCATTCAGTGAACCGGCGCTGGGCGGGTGTGATTCCCCATGTTACAATTGAACGTCCTCTTTTTCGCTTCCAGTGATGATAAATAATGCCCGCCGCAAGATTAAGAATAAAGAGGGAGATGGCAAGTATCAGGAAAAGCGGTGTTCCCAGGTTTCTTGTGAACCGTGCGTATGCCCGACTGCTCCTGATAATGCCAATGCCCGGCGATAATGAACCACCAATCTCATGCTTGAAAAACCCGTACACTTTTCCCGCCATCGACGCCTGAAGTCGGTTGTTATATCCAAGTATGAATTCCTCCCATTTTTCAGAAATGGCGGAGACGAGGTCAGAAAGTTTCTTGAAATATATGCGTTCCGCATAAATGGTGAGAGGAGCGGAGGGTGTGGGGTCAAAGCGCATCCAGCCCCTTGATTCATCAAGGACTTCGACCCATGTGTGAGCATCGCATTGCCGCACAGTGAATGAATTCTCCGCCTGCCTGTATTCCCCTCCATGAAAACCCACGGCAAGCCGGCAGGGGACTCCCTGGGTGCGGAGCATGAGAATCATCGCCGTTGAGAAGAGCTCGCAATGTCCCGACTTGATATTGAATAAAAAATCCTCAATTGGTCTGTCGCTGTGCAGTGCTCCCCCCCTTAGTGTGTATCTGTATTCATTCATGAGGAATGATTCAATCTTTCGCGCCTTTTCATAAGGGGTGGATGCCCTGACTGCAACACGGGATGCAAGTGCGGATATGCGGCTGATATTGAGTGAATTGGGGAGCTGGAGGAGAGATTTGTCCGCCTTTTGGGTGTTGGGAGTAATACTTATGTTCACACCATTATTTGTAAGGGAATAGGCAATATATCTCTTCGCCGTTTGGGGAGACTTGACAAAGATGGTTTCACTCGCATCCTTATAGATTCCCTCACCAATGTCAGTTGGGGAGGCGGAGAGCGTTACGAGGTCGGGGATGCCAAAAATGTATCGTGTGGGAAAGTCAAGGTAGGTAACATCCTGGCGGATGAGAGATGTGGGGGTAGGTGAGTTAGAGGTCAATTCAATACCGCGGCTGGTGGGGTCGAGGGGATAGTATTTGCACTTCTGTGACTGACGGCTTTTCCCCCATGAAGTGCCGGTAAATAAGTCAAAGGTGCCACCCCGCAGGTAGAAATCACCCGGATAAAAACTGGCACCCTGCAATTTGACTTCCATGACGGGTGTGGGGTCGAGGGTTAAATTATAAAGTGAACCAAGGTTAATGCTCGTGGAGAATCCTGTGTATATGGTCTGTCGTTCTGTATCATATTCATTGAAAAATGAATCATATCGTTGAGGTGAGATGCGCGGGATGATGAAAAAGATTAAGATTGTGAGCAAAATGGACAGGACGCTGGCAATGAGGGTTACCCTGCGGGATGCGTGGGAGAGTTCTATCTGGTCTGCAAAAGATGTCTCCTGATATCCGCTTCTTGATGGTGTAAAAAGACCCGAGGGACGCCTTTTCTTTGAATCCCGTCCGATACGTTCAATGTTCTCTTTTTCTCGCAGGTTATCCAGCCAGTAAAAGGTATAAATAGATGCAAATAAGAAGAGAAAAAGGAGAAGGGGGAAGAGTGGATTTCTGGTGAAGATTGCGGCAATTACGAGCATGATGAAGGCATAAAGCCACATCCACAGAATATCGCGTGCCTTTTTTGGATTAAATGCCTTACTAATCTGTAAAAAAGCGAGCTGGTAGGCAAATATGACCTGAGTGGGTCTGGTTCGCAATGCTAAAAGAGAGAGCGTGATGAAGAGAAAAAGTATGGATGCTATATTCCACGCCTTTGAATATCCCGGGAAGGGCTCATTTTTCAATACCATAAACCAGCTCGGGAGGATTAACAGTGTGAATGAGATGGCAGATACTAAGTGAAAGTTCGGTATCATCAGAGTGCTGATGAATCCAACCACAACCACGGCATAGATGCCATATTTCAGATTCCGTGATTCCAAGACGTAATCACCTTTCGTCCCCTAGCGAATTTCAGAGCCATTTCCTATTTTCCGCTCAGTTTTTCAATTTCCTTTTTAATTTCATCTATTATATCATTGTTTTTGATTTTCTTCTTATCACCAACTTTGACTGAAAAGACAATAAAAACCCTACCGCCAAATTTATTCTTATTTGATCTACATCGATTCATTATTTGATTTAATATCCATACTTTCGCCTATACTGAAAGAGGAATTTGGATTTGTTCTCTTTTTATATGGAGATATAATTCCAAAAATCCTGAAACCCTTGACCATAATTGCATTAGAACAACTGTGTCAAATGAGCCACTTTTTAGTTTTATTCTATTTGCAAGGTTCAGTTCCTCACATTGATTGCATTAAAAGAAAGTAATTCTGATGCCGTATTCCAACGATATGATTTATCAAACAAAAAGTTGATAAATTCAAGCTTATCTTTGTCCTCTTTAGTAGATGATTTTGGTAACCAGTCTCCGTTTGTTAAATGAATGAATCTAAGAAAATAATAAATGTTAATCTTACATTTTGTGAAATTCCCATTGGTAAGAATTTCAAGTAAAATTCTTTTTTGTTCATTGCTTAAATCTGGCATAGTAGCGTTAGTTTGAATTAATTGGGCATTGAATGCGTCTCTGAATCTAATTCCATGTTTAGTTAATATTGCAGAATTCGTATCATACTTTACTATCTCGAAGTCTTCTGACAATCTTTTATAAACTCCATAACTAGTCTGTGATTTAAAATTTTTTCTCAATGCTTTAATTGGCAGTACATTGACTGATTTAGCATAAAATGGTTCAATAGTTTTATTGAGATATCTAAGATGAGTAATATCCATTGCGACTGGTGAACCAATATAAAGACCTGATGTCCGTTTTAGTTCATCCAATACTTTATTATACAATTCCTGAATCTTTGGGAGAGAATATGTCTTTAATATTATACCAAGGTTATTTGAAAATTTGGTTAATTCTTTTTTAAATTCTATTGGAGTAGATTCGTCATATATTATTGCATATTTTATTGGTTTTGAAACATTATAGTCAATTAGAGTATATGCTTCAACTTGTTGAGTACAATAAGTTAATTTGTAAATAGTATCAATTTTTGTTTCAAGTTCGACAATTAATATTTCATCTGGGGTTTCTAAAATAAAATCAATTCTACCCTGCTTCGTAGTATATTCTTCTGCGATCCTTCTTATTATCGTTTTACCAATAATTTTGCTTAACTCACCAAAGTTTCTCAATAGGGCCCATTGAACCAATCTTTCTTCCATTAATTGTTCTCCGTCTCAATCTCTTTTGGATATAGATTTGACATTCCACAAAAGGGACAAAATTCTATTGTTGGCTCAGTTGCTTTTTCTGAATCTTTAAGTATTATTATTCGGCTAATACCTTCACAATGTTCACATTTGTATTCTTCCATTTCAATTGTTCCTTACAATTGTTCTATTATATTTTTCCGGATACATTATCCCCCAGTGAGGGATTATCTTCGCATGAAGGTGATGATATCGCCATCGCTGACTGTGCCGTTAGTAGGGTCATAAACCTTTGTGGCAAGATAAAAGGGAAGGATATTCTTTAGAAGTTCATCTCTTGTGCGAACCGAAACCGCACTGTCTCCACTGGATGTGCTGGAACTCTGGACCTTATCAAGCATCTGGTCCAGGTCTAAGTCTCCATCAGGTCCAGCGCTGATAATGATATAGTCATATTCGTCCGACGGTTTGTAATGATATTCATAAGTGGGTAATGTGGAATGTGGCAGAAATGGGTCTCTCGGCAGGCAGGATAGATATGCCGTTGGGGCGTTCAGGGCGGTCATTTGCATTGGATAATCATTATAATCCATGCGGTAATTTTGAAGTGCACGGGAGAGAACCCTTTGCTCCTCTTTCACGCGCTCCATCTTTGTCCTGACCACAATGTGGTTTGTAGAATAAATGAAGATAAGAGAGAGAATCATTGTGACAGTCATAACTATCATCATTTCAAAAAGGGTTATACCGATTTCATTGAAATAACGTTTATATTTCAGAGGAAATGCCATTTTTCCCCTTCTTTTACTGCCTTTTGTGGTTAATTGTAACATTAAGTGTAATCCAGGATTCAAGTGAAAAATGAAAAAAATGTTATTATAAAAGAAGCCGCTCCTGAACTGTCTCCTGAACGGTTTTTTTAATGTCTGGAAGCGTCGGACAAGTTATGTCTTGTAATAAATAAACTGGTTTCTAATCTTGATGAACTCAGACAGTTCATTTTTATATGATTCGCGAACTTTATCAATGGGCTCACCTTTTTTTATTCGCTCGATAACGTCCATGCTACCCACCAGACCATGGTTTGGCTCTATTTTATATGTTGTTGGATTAATTTTGCAGAGGGCACTGAGGAGATTGAGACCAGTCCCGATGGTGTCAAAGGCATGGCGGTCTGTTATGGTTATTTTGAACCCGTGACAGAGTTCACCTTTAAATTTGCTGGAATCCGGTGTGAAGTGATAAGGTGTGAATTTAACGCCCGGCAGATTGCGTGATTTCATTTCAGCTACCAATTTATCCGCATCAATCCATGGAGCACCCACGACTTCAAAGGGCGTTTGCGTCCCGCGTCCGACCGATACGTTTGATTCCGAAGATTCAGTCAGGGCAATGGCGGGATAGAGAATCTCCTCTGTTACATTGCGGATGTTGGGGGAGGGGTTAGACCAGGACAAGCCGGTTTCGTCGAAGAACATGGCGCGTTTCCAGCCCTCCATGTGGATGATGGTCAGTTTGCATTGGATACCATAATAATCATTGAACATCTGGGCGAGTTCGCCGATAGTCATGCCGTGGATAATTGGCATGGGGAAGTAACTGGTGAATTTGCGATTGAGTTCCCTGTCCTGTATGGGTCCATCAACCCGGAGTCCGGTGATGGGATTAGGGCGGTCAAGGACGATGAACTCGATATTATTTTTCGCCGCCTCTTCCATGCACATTGCCATGGTGGAGATATATGTGTAGAAACGTGCACCGATATCCTGGATGTCAAATACAAGGGCATCAATATCCTTTAATTCCTCAGGTGTTGGGCGATAAGTTTTGCCATAAAGACTGTAAATCATTACGCCGGTTTTTTCATCTTTTGAGTTTTGAACCGTTTCGTCAACAATTCCTCTAAAGCCATGTTCGGGAGCAAAGATTGCCTGGAGCTTCACATTCTTGCTCTTTATCATAAGGTCAAGGATGTGGCGTCCATGACAGTCAAGTGCGGAGTGATTGGAGATGAGACCTATCCGTTTGCCCTTGAGTGGCGCAAAATTCTCCCGAACAAGAACGTCAAGACCTGACAGCACGGTTCCTTTCCCTTGTGTCTTTTTTATAAGGGTGCATGAACAGGGTATAAGGAAGAAGATAAACAGTGTGTAAATCAGTCTTTTCATTGGCGCATCTCCTTTTTGACGTTGGATTATTTACGGTATCATAAATCCTTCACGGACTTGAATGTATCCAGGATGACCTTCCATGTTTTTGCAGGGTCTTCTGGTGCAATCCAGGAGAGGTGGGCGCAGGCATCGAATCCCCAGACAGCGAGATTTCGGATTCCCGCATCAACCGCCACCTGAACTGCAGTGATGATTTCCGCTTCGCGTCCCGCAGGCACTTTGAATCCCTGTATCCAGATATGTCCCTCGCGACCCAGTTCGCGGCAGACTGCCGCTATCTTTCTCGCTGACTCTCCAACATACTCTCTGACCTCCTTTTTTATACCGAACCAGTAAGGGTCGCTCCCGAAGTCATCAAGGTTATCCATGCCGGCGAGGTCGCGCAGGGCAGAATCACTGGCGACAGAGTTGGGTATGATGCATAGAGAATTTTTTACCCCCGCCTTGTGAACATGGTTAATCATCTCCTGCAGGAAACTCCTGATGGAGGAATTTTTGAACTCTTTGACCGTTTTCGTCTCTTTTTTGGGCAATGGGATGTTATATTTCTTTTGGAACAGTTCCTGACAATATTTACAGCGACAGCCCCACGTGTTTGGGCGTCCACCCATCCAGGTGGAAAGATAGAAATGTGGCTCATCCCAGAAGACACAGTCTGCATCTGTTGCGAGTGCGGCGTCTGTCCATTCGTGGATGAATTTGCGGAATTCGGGATTATTCATGCAGGCAATTCCGGCAGGTTTTCCATCGCTTAAAATCTCGCAGACATCAGGATGGGTTGCAACGAATTCAGAGAATGCCTCGCCGCCGAAGACTCTCCCCACGCCCCACGGGTCAATGCAGGTAAAAAGACCACATTCTTTGCTGATGCGAATAATTTCCTTCATGGTGCCTTGGTAAAAGCGGAAGTCGTTTTCGCTGAACGTGTGAACGACATAGGTGAAGTAATTTTCGGCAAGAGACTTCATATCCTGTGCCACATGGCGCAAGATGCGGTTTCCGAAATAACTGCAACCCAGTTTCATCACATCTCCTTTTTTTCAAAGATTGTGTGGGAAAATGGCAGTGCAGTCCCGTCCCGTCAACCGAAAAGAATTTTCTAAAATATTTTTTATTTAAGTCTGCCGAGGTGGATGCTGTGTTGGTAGTAAAGATTCATTTTTTTTGAGGGATTTTTAATCTTAATCGATTTACATCACCTTAGCACCACGAATAATTTTCTGCTTGATTTTCAACAGTGCCTTTTTACATTGGTCAATGAATGTTCCTTTTTTGAAAACATTTTGATTTCAATAGAAAGAAGAAAACCATGATTGCATATTGCGGACTGGATTGTGAGAAATGTGAGGCGTTCATAGCCACGTCGAAGAATGACGATGGTTTGCGGGCAAAGGTGGCTAAACATTGGACTGAGACATATAATGTCCCTGTCAAATCGGAGGACATCAATTGCACGGGATGCCTTTCAGACGGCGTGAAGGTGTATTATTGCGACCAGATATGCGAGGTGCGCAAATGTGCACGGAACAGGATGGTAAAGCATTGCGGTTTGTGCGATTCCTTTCCGTGCTACAAGCTCGAAGAAATCTTCAAGTTAGCACCCAATGCCAGAGAAGTCCTTAATTCGTTGAGGCTGCAAGGCTGAGGGAAGTTGAAAAAGTTAGGGAGATTGCCCACAAGTTTATTAAAGAGAATAATTGATAATTGACAATTATTAAGAAGTGATTCTCAGCACCTTGGCGCCGCGAATTCTTTTTCGCTTCAAATCAAACAATGCCTTATTTGCATCAGTCAAGGCGTATTCCTCTAAAGTAGGTTTGACGGGAATCTCTGCGGCGAGTGTAAGGAACTCGCGCACATCCGCCCGTGTAACATTGGCAACGCTTTTAATTTCCTTCTCAAGCCAGAGGTGTTCGGGATAGTCCAGTCGCAAAAGGTATTCCTTATCTTGCTTTTCCTTGCGGATGGCGTTGATGATTAGGCGTCCACCGGGAGCAAGATTCTTCAGGGCATCCACAACCGGTTTCCATGCAGGTGTTGTGTCAATGATGCTGTGCAGTTTTTCGGGAGATTCCTCTTCGGTATCGCACGCCCATGCGGCTCCCAGTTCCCGCGCAAATGAGCGCTCTTTTTCGCTCCTTGCAAAAACGAACACCCTGCAGTGCGGATATTTATGCCTGACAATCATCAGCATAAGATGTGCGGATGCGCCAAAACCTGTTAATCCTAAATTCTGCCCATCTTCGAGTCCGCTCAGCCGCAGGGAACGATACCCGATTGCGCCAGCGCATAGAAGCGGAGCCGCCTCCATATCAGAAAAGACTTCGGGGATGTGATATGCAAAATCCTCGCTGACTTTCATATATTCGGCATATCCACCGTTCACGTCCCGTCCTGTTGCCTTGAAATTTAAGCATAGATTTTCCTGACCATTGCGGCAATAATCGCATGACCCGCATGCAGAATAAATCCAAGCAACACCGACCCTGTCACCTTTCTTAAAGCGGCTGGCAGATTTGCCCATCGCGGATACCATTCCCACCACCTGATGACCAAGGATAACCGGCAGATGCGGCGGGGGAGTCCGCCCTTCGATTTCATCTAACTCGGTATGGCAAACGCCGCAGGCTGAAATCTTGATTAAAATCTCCTTATCACCGGGAACAGGTTCAGGCAGATTGGCAAGTATAAGAGGAGATTGATTCTTCTCCATACTCGTGATTTCATTCAGAATCATTGCCTTCATGGTTTTATTCTGTATGTCCTTTCTATTTCACCCCGCGGCTTTCCCAGTAATCGTCAAGGATGAGTTGCGACTTCTCCTGCATCCGTCGCACGGCAACGTCAATGGCGCGGTCATCTGATTCATTCAATGGACCGGTGTGCGTGGTGTTTATTATTTTCCCATTATCATTCGGCACCTGTCGCAGGAGAACCAACTGCAATGTCTCGCTGATAACGGCGTCAACGTTATGCCATGCGGGATGCACGGGCGGACTGATTGCATCTGGAATTGTGTCAGCGATGTATTGATAAAGCGGGTCGCCCTTGAAGATGTCTTTGTAGGTGATGCGAGAGGGAAAGACGCCCGCCTCGCGATTAATTTCCTGTCCAACCTCAAGCGTGAACCAGCGGGCAAAACGTGCCGCCGCATCCGTTCGTTTGGGCTCCGCTGGACGGTTAAAGACCATGAAAGAGCCCACGCCATAGGATGCCATGATTTGCGGCTTGCCGGGCATCCGCGGGAATTGCACGGCGGCAACGTTGAGCGGTGGAGGTGGTTCCTCTTTAGGATGCTCGTTTATGAACTGGAGACGGCGCTCATTCTGCACCTTGACGGCGAGAAGTGACCAGAGTCCCTGGCAGGTGACAGCAAGACGGCGCTGTTTACCGCCGAAGGCGGTCCACGTGGTGTCATCCTGGATGCCGCCTGCACCGGGCAGACTGACCTTATATTTATATTCAAGTTCGAGCAGACGCTTCATTCCAAGACGTGTCTCGGGAGAATCAATCAGCATCCTGCGCCCATCATCGCTTATAATCTTCATCCCTTCGCCGAGGATGAATGGGTATGCCTCCCATTTTTCGTAGCCCGTATTAAAGCCAACGCCATAGACGTCGATCACGCCATCGCCATTGCGGTCAAAGGTGAGTTTTTTCATTTTGTCGATAAACTCATCCCATGTCCATCTGCCATTTTCAGGCAGAGGCACACTGCGCTCTTTGAAGATGTCCGTATTGCAGACCATCACCATGCCCTCCTTATACCACGGGAAGGCATAAGTGGTGCCCTGCCATTGGACGGCGCGGAGGATGGAGGGGTGGATATCTTGCCGAAAGGTGCGTCCTGCCGGGTCGCCGGGAATCTTTTCGTCGAGATATTTATCGAGCGGGGCAAGCAATCCCGCCTGAACATATTTAGGGTCAAGCACGGCGCCTGCAACGTCCGGCGGGCGATATGCAAACGCCGCAATTGCCATGCGTTCCCCGCCCTTTGACCAGCTCAGGCAGGTGTATTGAATGTCAACGTCAGGGTGTTCCTTCTCATAGTGCGCAATAGAATTTTCAAGCCACTGGCGGACGGCAGGAAGTCTTGGGAAATCCCAGAAGACAATGAGCGTCTTCCCATGCTCACCCTTCGGCGCCATGCAGGAGAAGGTTTGAAGGATAATAATCAGCATTAAAAGTAAAAAGTGAGGTCGTTTTTTCATGGTTTTCACGAGCCAGACAAAACATGATAATAGGGGAATTACATGACCCTCATCCGTTTTGAGTCAATCATAATTTTTGTTAGACATATATCCTTGGAATCTCTAAAAAAATTTTTCAAAAACGGAGAACACCAGAGAAAGATTTGATTGATACGACATTTCCCTGTGTTCACAGTATACCACGCGGTTAATTAAACATGGAGGAATTAATTTTTAGACTTTCTTAGAATAAATTTAATGAAAATGAGGATTGGTGTAAATAAATATTATTTTTCTTAAAATTTTACCTTACAAGTTAATTCTCGATGTGATGTATTATATATAGTTTTTAAAAAATATTTTAAAACTTATTAAGTTGTATAATGAACGTCATAGGAGGTTACAGAGATGGCTAAAAAAACTATTGGGGAATCTCGTGAAAAAATGTTAAAGGAGTTGGTCAAACATTTCCGGGAGTCGCGGGAACTGTTGCGCAGGGAATGGGTGAAACAGATGACCGCAAAAGGCTTGCTGGGCGGTCTGAAAGCTGATGAGATTGAAAATGAATCCGCCCGAATTTATGATACCTGTGTTAATTGTCTGGAGACGGGGAAATATGAAGATGCTCAGACCTATGCCGGGAGCGTGGCTGAACGTGCCGTATTGCGGAATATGACGACTGAACAGGTCATCGGCGGATTCCTTACTCTGCGGGATGTCTATGGGCGAAGCCTTTTTATGCGATATCAGGGAAAAGCAGCTCAATTGAATCTGGCTCTGTCTATTTATGAGCCGGTTGCCAATGGGATTCTTACCATTGTTGCAATGGCGTATATCAAGAGTAAAGAAATGGTTGTCATTCAACAACAACAGGAGGCAATTCGCGAACTATCCACGCCTGTCCTGCAGGTTCGAGAAGGACTGCTCATACTCCCCATAATCGGCATGATTGACACCCAGCGCGCCCGTCAGCTGACCGAGCAATTGCTTAGTGCTATCCGTGCTAAACGTGCCAAAATCGCGGTGCTGGACATAACTGGCGTTCCCACCATAGATTCCAAGGTTGCCAATCACCTGTTACAAACCGTCACTGCGGCGCGCCTGATGGGCGCCAATATTCTTGTGACCGGATTATCGCCCCAAATTGCACAAACTATTGTATCCATCGGTGTGGACTTGAGCAAGGTTACCACCCTTGCTGATTTGCAGAGCGGAATAGATGAGGCGGATAAACTCTTGGGTTATAAGGTCACTAAGGGTGAGCAGATTGTCTCAAAAATTGAAGGATGAGCGAGGTAAATGTAATGGAAGTTCCAATTCTTAAACAAGGTCAGTATCTGATTGTGTCTATACAGTCTGCACTGACCGACGCGGATTTTCTGCGCTTACGCGATAATCTTGCGGAACAGGCAGGACGGTATCGCACCCGCGGTGTGATTATAGATATTACTGCTCTGGATGTCATGGATTCGTTTGCATGCCGCACTCTTCGTTCAATTGCCCACATACTGCGTTTGAGAGGGGCGGAGACTATCATTGTTGGAATTCAGCCTGATGTTGCCTTTGCAATGGTGCAACTTGGGCTGACTTTAGGAGATGTGACAACAGCCTTGGACCTTGATGAAGGTCTTGCCATTTTACGGCAGAAAATTAAGGGAGACCGCACTAATGGTGTCTGATATCATTATTTCTATCGTATCTGAAGCCGACATCGTGGCGGCGCGGCAGAAAGGGCGTGCGCTGGGGGCTCAATTGGGCTTTTCATCCAGCGACCAGACAGTTATTGCCACCGCCATATCCGAAGTTGCGCGGAATATTGTCATATATGCCAGGCAAGGGGAAATCATATTGAAAACCGTTCTGCAAAATAACAGGAATGGCATTGAAATTATCGCCCGCGATAGAGGACCTGGCATCCCTGATATTGCAAGGGCTTTGCAGGATGGCTATTCAACATCCAAGAGTCTGGGGCTGGGATTGCCCGGAGCCAAACGCATGATGGATGAGTTCGACATCGTCTCAAAAGTCGGCAAGGGAACAACAATTACAATGAAGAAATGGGTTAAATGATTAGTTCGCAACATGTTTCTAATACGACTTTGATTGAGTGGAGTATTGCCGAAAAGAAATTAAAGGGGGAAACTGTATCCGGTGATACTGGAGTAGTTCAGCCGTTTAAGACGTCTAATCGTCGGACGGCACCTGACGGTGTCTTAGTAGGTGTGATTGATGCCCTTGGGCATGGCGATGAGGCGGCGGGAGCCGCTAAAACAGCGGTCGCTATTTTAAGACAATTCGCTCATGAGTCGGTTATTTCTCTTTTTCAGAGATGTCATGAAAAACTCAACAGAACGCGTGGTGTGGTTATGAGTCTTGCGTCCTTCAATGGGATAGATAACACAATGATGTGGTTGGGTGTGGGTAATGTTGAAGGAATTTTATTTCAAGCGAATGAGAGGGGATATCCGACTCGTGAAAGAATTCTTCTGCGCGGAGGCGTTGTGGGATATCAATTGCCCGCGTTGCACCCTGCAACCTTTCATGTCATGCCCGATGACATGTTAATTTTTTGCACTGATGGCATTGCGAGCAGTTTTACCGAGAATCTGATCCTGAGCGGCTCGCCTGAACAAATAGCCAATACAATCCTCACTGAATATGGAAAATCTTCGGATGATGCGCTGGCGCTTGTTGCTCGATATAAAGGGATAAGGCATGAACATGTTTAAGATTGTACCAATAAAAAGTGAACTTACAGTCAGTGAACTTGAAAAACAATATTTGCATGCTTTTGAGGAGTATCTTTCTCAGGGCGGCGAGGAGCCACTTGCGATTGCTTATGAGGTTGGACGTAATTCTTTTATGAATGGACTGGGTGTGCTGGATGTGGCGGCGATTCATCAGAACGCCCTTGTGGAGGTGATGGGGCATTCACTAACGGTGGAGGAGAGAGAACGCATAACCCAATTGGCGGCGGAATTTTTTATAGAGAGTCTTTCCCCTTATGAGATGGTTATCAGGGGATTCCGGGAGACTAATGAAGAACTGAGGCAGCTCAATGAAAATCTTGAGCAACAGGTTTTAGAGCGGACACAAGAGCTTGAAACTGCTTTCAATGATTTACGCAGTTCCGAGGAGAAGTACCGTGCGCTGGTTGAAAACCTGGAGGATGTCGTTTTCTCATTGGATATTACAGGAAATATAGTATTCGCAAGCGCTTCTATAAAGAAATACGGTTATTCTCTGGATGAAATCATCGGACATCACTTCAGAACCGTTGTGCATCCGGATGACCTGCCCGATGTGGAAGAAAGATTCGCCAGCACTCTGGAAGGATATTTTGAGCCATTCTCCTTTCGCATTCGGGACAAGAAGGGCGATGTGCGCTTTGTCCGCACTGCGATCCGTGCGTTGTTGAAAGATGGCATCCCCATCGGCATGACGGGTGTGTTGATAGACATGACTGATTATCGACGGATGGAAGAGCAACTACAGTTCTCTCAGAAAATGGAATCCGTTGGTCGATTGGCGGGAGGAATTGCGCACGATTTTAATAATATTCTTCTCGTGATTCTTAATTACGCCGACCTCTTGCTGGATGAGGCTAAGGAAGGCGATCCCATCCGAACATCGCTTGAGGAGATTCGCAGGGCTGGTGAGAGGGCGGCAGCACTAACTAAACAGCTCCTTGCCTTCAGCCGAAGACAAATTATGCAACCTCAGCCAATCAATCTTAATGAGGTTGTATCTGGTATGGAAAGTATGTTAAGGCGGCTTCTGGGGGAAGATGTTCAACTTGTCGTCCGCCTTGCCCCAGACCTTGGAATCGTCAAGGTTGACCCCGGACAGATGGGACAGGTTATCATGAACCTTGCTGTGAATTCCCGTGATGCCATGCCAAATGGTGGAAAACTGACTATCGAAACTGTAAATCTCCATCTTGATGAGGAGTATGAAAAAAGTCATTTCGACGTCAAGCCCGGAAACTATGTCATGCTCTCTATTACTGATAACGGCTGTGGGATGAGTGAGGAAACGAAATCGCATATATTTGAGCCATTCTTCACAACAAAGGAAAAGGGTAAAGGAACAGGTCTCGGACTTTCGACGGTCTATGGAATTGTCAAACAAAGTGGTGGCAATATCGGGGTTTACAGCGAGATTGGGCGTGGGACGACTTTCAAGATCTATCTTCCGATTGTGCAGGAGCCTGCCATAGAGCAGAGGGCAGTCCATCCCCTTGTTCGCGCAACAGGAAGTGAAACAATACTTGTCGTGGAGGATGAAAAGGCAGTGCGGGATGTGGCTGTTCACATCCTGAAATCAGCCGGTTATAATGTTTTGAGCGCCACCAATGGCGGAGAGGCTTTGCTCATTTGTGAAAAATATACTGACAAAGTGCATCTGGTTATTGCAGATGTCGTAATGCCTCAGATGAGCGGACGCGAAATTGTTACACGCCTTGCGAAAATTCATCCCGAAATAAAAATTCTTTTTATGTCGGGTTATACGGAAAACTCAATCGTTCAGCATGGCGTCCTCGAGCAGGGGGTGCATTTTATCAATAAACCATTCACGTCAGTTGACCTTACCCGAAAGATTCGGGAAGTTCTCGATTCGGACGCTTCATCTCCCGATTTCAAGCCTTGACAGATTCTTGTTGACGTTTGGAAACTCAAGATTATTCAAGAGAAATCATGA
>Ga0172366_10000811_pt1 | contig 23605 bp, 20 predicted proteins | sample LakKivSesite69cm_FD_114533 | JGI IMG/M metagenome (GOLD analysis project Ga0172366, IMG submission 114533) | Sediment microbial communities from Lake Kivu, Rwanda - Sediment site 69cm | ecosystem: Environmental > Aquatic > Freshwater > Lake > Sediment | place: Rwanda: Western Province, Lake...
ACCTGCCCCAAGTGCGGCGCGCGGCTCCCCGACTTCGATCCGTCCAGATGCGAGTTCTGCGGCACCAAGGTGAGACAGGGACTGGACAGCTGCCCCAACTGCGGAGCGCCCATCGAGAGGCCGGAGGCAGACTTCAAGCCCATGGAGACAGGCGGGATCGGAGCCGACTCCGGGACGACAACGATCACCACGACAGTCACAACGGCTCAGGCGAAGTCGGCGGGCTGTGCGGTCAAGGCGGTGGTCCTCGTGATCGTCATCGCGGCTGCGCTTCCCGTCCTCCTGGGAGTGGGGATCCCGCTGATCTCGCACTGTGCGCACGAAACCAGGATGTCTAAGGCGACCGCGGAGGAACGGGGAGCCGTCATCACTCCGGCTCCAGCCCCCGACTCCATCTACACGGCAGCGATCGTCGAGGGCGAGAACACGGTCGAGACGATCTGGCCCAGAGTGATCACCGACCTGCCGGACAGCGTCTCGTGGGTCAACAACTACAGCCCGGCCGCCGCGTTCAGCTTCTCCGTGACCGAGCCGCACTCCCTCGTCCAGTTGGACGCTTCGTCACCCAACGACCTGGTCATGAGCCTGCTCAGGGTCAATGACGACGGCAGCATGACCTTCCTAAGGTTCAACGACGACAGCAACTGGGGCAGGGATCCCTCGATAGTCGCGACTCTGACCGCCGGGAACTACCTTGCGATAGTCAACAGCCTCAGCGGCTACGAGTACGGCGACGTGAGGTTCGTCTGGCAGGTGATCCAGGACGACATCCCCTTCCTCCGGCCGGACACCACGTTCACGATCACGCTCTCCGACAGGCACGCCCAGGAGCACTTCTTCGTGAACATCGAGGCCGACAGCAGCTATGTCTTCGGTGCCTCGAGCCCCACGCTGGACTCGTATGTCGAGCTCCGCACGGCGGGCGGCTCGGTCCTCTCCGACGACGACGGGGGGGAAGAGGGGCTCGATGCCCGGCTTGCGTTCACGGCCACCGCCCTCCAGTCCGGGGAGGCCGAGCTGATAGTCAGCCCGTACCGCTACTCCAGCTCCAACCGCTGGGGGGACATGCGTGTGACCTTCATCGAGGGCACCGAGCCGACGGGAGGCAGGAAGTAGGCTGCCGCACCGTCCATCCATGAGCAGCACGAGGATCTCGGGCTTCACCTTCGTGCGTGATGCGGTCCGGCTGGACTACCCTCTCAGGGAGTCCATCCTCTCGGCGCTCCCGATCGTGCAGGAGTACGTCGTCAACATCGGCGACTGCACGGACGAGACGGAGGCGCTCGTCGCCTCCATCGGCAGCCCCAGGATCAGGATCGTCCGCTCGACCTGGGACCCGTCCAGGTTCGTCCACGGCGCTACCAATGCAGATCAGACGAACATCGCCCTCGAGAACTGCAGGGAACCGTGGTGCCTGTACCTCCAGGCTGACGAAGTGCTCTCCGAGAAGGAGCACGACAGGATCCTCGCCTCGCTCGACAGAGCATCGGCCAGGGAGGACGTGGACGGTCTGCTCTTCCACTACTTCCACTTCTGGGGCGACTATGACAGGGTGCAGACCTCGCACAACTGGTACGACAGGGAGATAAGGATCGTGCGCAACGGGAGGGGGATAAGGAGCATCCGCAGCGCCCAGAGCTTCAGGAGACAGGGGGAGAAGCTGCGCGTCCTGGACTGCGGCGCCCACATATACCACTACGGCTGGGTGAGGCACCCGGAGGTCATGAGGCGCAAGACCATGGCCCTCGACAGCCTCCACCACCCCAGGCAGTGGGTCGAGAACAGGCATCCCGAGCCGTCGAAGCCCTGGGACTACGGCCCGCTGGAGAAGGTCTCGCGGTTCACCGGAGAACACCCGGCGGTCATGGCCGGGCGGATCGCCTCGAAGACCTGGAGAGCCGAGGACTACAGGGATCCGTCGGATCCTCCCCGGCACAGGCACCTGAGGCTCTCCACGAGACTCCTGTCGGCGGTGGAGAGGCTCCTGGGCTTCCGCATAGGCGGGTACAGCAACTGGAAGCTCGCCGGTCGGGCCTAGCTCCGGCGGCGGTGGCCCCTATGTCCTCCACTTCCTCCATGCCAGCCTCAGCCCGCGCCAGTTGTGCGCCCTCCACAGAACCGAGAAGAACCTCGGAGACATCGGATAGGCCCGCAGGTCCATCAGCAGGTGCGTCGCGACCCCGGCCGCGACTCCGTAGAGGAACAGCTTCCCAGACACCAGGGCCAGAGCGGAGGCGAAGAGGAGGAGCTCGACCGAGTGGAGTACGGGGAATCCCCAGGACGCGGGCACGCCTCTCCTGAACCCGTGCTGCCTCTCCAGCTTCTCCTGGGTCTTCGATACCGCCCCCAGGAACCCACCGAGGTTCATGGGCATCCCCCGGCTCCCGTAATGCTCGATGTGGTCGACATCGAGGAGCACCCCGAACAGCACCAGGCCCGCAGCGAACGTCCCGCCGATTGCAGCCGCCGAGGCGGCGCCGAGAACGACCGAGGCCGCAGCGTGATATGTTACCTTCATAGCGGTCGAATGTAGGCGAACCAGGACGAGTCCGCCAGGCCGGCTGGCAGGTACCGGAGCGGCGGCGCAACTACCACGGCGGCAGGCCCGCCGGACAGGAGAAGCCGATGCCCGTTCCGTTTCTCGATCTCAAGGCGCAGTACAGGCAGATCGCCGACGAAGTCCACCACGAGCTGCATGAGGTAATGGAGAACGCCGGATTCGTGCTCGGTCCGAAGGTCAGATCCTTCGAGGAGCGATTCGCGGCCCTCTGCGGGACACGGCATTGCGTAGCCCTCTCGAGCGGAACGGCAGCCGTGCACTCGATGATCTGGGCCGCCGATCTGCCGCCTGGAAGCGGCATAATACTGCCGCCCAACACATTCACTGCGACAGCCGAGGGAATCGTCCTGGCCGGGCATGTGCCGGTGTTCGTGGACGCGACGAGAGGATCGTGGAACCTCTGTCCTCAGAGAACGACGGCGTTCCTGGAGGAGAACTACAGATCCGGTGCACCGGTCGACCCGAGGACAGGGGCGGTGGTCAGGGCTCTTCTCCCTGTGGACCTGTACGGCCAGCCGGCCGACTACAGAGCCTTCGAGGCCCTGGCCGCCCAGTGGGAGCTCCTCCTCTTCGAGGACGCATGCCAGGCCCATGCGGCATCGCTCGACGGCAGGATGGCCGGTTCGTTCGGGAATGCGGCCGCCTTCAGCTTCTATCCGGGCAAGAACCTCGGAGCCTACGGCGAGGGCGGAGCGGTAACCACGGACTCGGACGAGCTGGCCGCGCGGATCCGCACGCTGAGGGACCACGGATCCTCCGAGAAGTACTTCTACTCGATGATCGGCCACAACTACCGCATGGAGGCATTCCAGGGCGCCGTGCTGGGAGTCAAGCTCTCCTTCCTCCAGGAATGGACCGCGCAGAGACGCGAGGCGGCCGCAAGATACGGGGAGCTGCTGGCCGGGCTGCCCCTGGAGCTCCCTGCGGAAATCCCCGGCGCCGTGTCGGTCTACCATCTCTACGCGGTGCATACCGACAGACGGAACGAACTCGCCGGGTTCCTGAAGGAGAGGGGCATCGGGACAGGGCTCCACTATCCCTACCCGCTCCATCTGCAGAAGGCATACGGCTATCTGGGATACGAAGAGGGTGACTTCCCGGTGAGCGAGTACAACAGCGCACGGAACATCACTCTGCCGATGTTCCCGGAGATAACGCCCGCCCAGCAGGCGGAGGTTGCCGAGGCGATAAGGGACTTCTTCCGAGAGGCGGAGGGCCGGAACGGGCCGGAGCACGAAGCCTGAGGCCCGCGGCGGGCGAAGCCCGGGCCGGACCGGGGATCGGTCCTGACGGCTCGAGGCTTCGACCTGCGGCCTTCGGACCCGTCCTCCGGCCTCCGGCCCGAGCCTTCAGCCTTCGTAGAGCCCGGCGTCGTGCGATGGAGGAGCGCCGGGACCGTCTTCGCCGAAGCCGGCCTCGTCCATGTCACGCTCGATCTTCTCGGGATCCTCCCCTGCTTCCAGCCTGCCGATGGCCTCTGTCAGCTCGGGGCCCAGGTCCTCTCCCATCTCCTCGGCCATCGACCGTATCGCCCTCGCTACGGACCGCGGGTCGTTCTCGTCGATGCCTGCCCCGTCCCCGGGCGATCCGCCGGAAAGGCCCGCCGATCCCCTCCTGCCTGTCGAGAAAGTGCTGGGGACTCTCTCCAGATCCGGACTCCCGCACCTGGGACAGCGGGGAGCGGCAGCGACCGTGCTGCGCATGAAGAACGAGTAGATAACATTGCACTTCCGGCACAGGTACTCGTAGATGGGCATCAGTGCCTCCATCCGGACAGCCTGAGACTCGAGGCGAAAACGCCGCTGCTCTCCGGCAGTCCAGTCAGCTCCGCGATCACAGGGCACTTCACGACGAAGGAATAGAAGAGGCGGGGATCGGAAGCTCCCAAGAGACCCTCCAGATTCCCCTGTCCCTTCGACAGGACGAGGTCCGCCCGCAGGAATGCCTCCTCGAAGGCGTCCCCCATCAGTCCGGGGTGGACCGTTGGAGCGTCCAGGCCCGTCCGGATGAGCTCGGCGTACTCCCCGATGCCCGCCAGCAAGGCGTCTTCGAGGGTCGCGTCGTTCAGGACCGGCCGCGGCCTGACCGAATACCACACCTTCTCCGGTCCATCCAGCTGCTCGAGGAACAACCTGTCCAGGACGGTCTCCCCTGCGTTGTCTCCCACCAGGAGCAGTGTCGAGGCCCCCTCCAGCCTGTCCAGGAACTCGGCAGTCTCATCCATCATCAGCGGCTCGGAGATCATCTCGAGGACGCGGGCCGCCGAAGGGACCGGGCGGCCCTGGGCGACGTCGATGAGATTGCCCCAGGTCGCCGCCCGCAGTGACCTCTCCACCGCCTGCCTCCCTCCACCCAGCCCTCTGCGCAGCTCCGGGAGCGCCTCGAGGAGACCGAGCGTGAAGGACCGCTTCACGTCAGAGAAAATGTCCGGGTCAGGCATGCGGCTCCTCAGGTCGCGGTAGGTCCGCGCACCTGCGAGCGGAGGCGGCTGGCCGGGCAGCAGGCGCTCGATCTCCCCGAGGTAGCCTTCCAGCAGGGCGTCGGCCGTGGCCCCGGCCATCCCCCCGGAGGCCATGAAGCCGGCGAGCCCCCTGCGAAAGCAGTCGAGGCAGCGGCCGTCAGCCGTCGAAAGCGATTCCTGCATCCCTGAGGAAGAGCTCGTGGATCCTGTAGTCGGACGTGAGCTCGGGGTGGAAGGAGGAGAGCCAGATGGCACGGTCCCTCACGAGGACGGGGCCCTCCTCGACGCTCGAGAGGACCTGGACTTCCTCCGAGAGAGGGTGGAGGAGAGGAGCGCGGATGAACACCCCGGGGAATGCCGAGTCCAGTCCACGCACGAGGAGGCCCTGCTGGAACGAGTGGACCTGCCTCCCGAAGGCATTCCTGACTGCCCTGACTCGCGCTGCGCCCAGGCCGGCCTGAGAGATCCCGTGATCCCTCTCGATGACCTCGGCAGACAGGACTATCGCTCCGGCGCAGGTTCCCCACATCGGCATCCCTGCCTCGACCAGGCGCCTGAGGGCCGGCAGGAGATCCCAGCGCCCGAGCAGGCTCGTCAGGGTCGTCGATTCACCTCCGGGCAGGATCAGTGCGGAGATGCCGTCCAGATGCCCGGGAAGGCGCACCTCGACCACATCGGCACCGAGCGAACGGAGCATCGCGACATGCTCTTCGACGCCGCCCTGGAGGGCGAGCACGCCGATCCTGGCCAGTCGGCTACCAGCCTCTCGAGGCCATGCGGTCCTCTGCCCTGAGGCTGTGCACATCTATCCCGACCATGGGCTCGCCGAGCCCGGCCGAGACTTTCGCGATGATCTCCGGCTTGTCGTACTGGCTGACGGCCTCGACTATCGCCCGTGCCCGCTTCTCGGGGCTCCCGCTCTTGAAGATGCCGCTTCCCACGAAGACTCCGTCCATCCCGAGCTGCATCATCAGAGCTGCGTCGGCGGGAGTCGCGATTCCCCCGGCAGCGAAGTTGACGACCGGCAGCCTTCCGTTCTCCCGGACGAAGGAGACCAGATCCAGCGGGGCGCCCAGATCCTTCGCCGCGGATGGAAGCTCCTCGGCAGGAGTGGATGCAAGGCGCCGGATCTCGTCGAGCACGGACCTGGCGTGCCTGATGCCCTCCACGATGTCACCCGTGCCCGCCTCGCCCTTGGTGCGGATCATCGCGGCACCTTCGGCTATGCGCCTCAGCGCCTCGCCGATGTTCGTCGCACCGCAGACGAACGGGACCTTGAACGCCCACTTGTCCACGTGGTGCTTCTCGTCGGCCGGCGTCAGCACCTCGGACTCGTCGATGAAGTCGACCTCGAGGGCTTCGAGCACCTGTGCCTCGACGAAGTGGCCTATCCTGCACTTGGCCATGACCGGTATCGTCACGGCCTCCTGGATCCTCGCGATCACCTCCGGGTCTGACATCCGGGCAACTCCGCCGGTCGCCCTTATGTCCGCGGGGACCCTCTCCAGCGCCATGACTGCAACCGCCCCGGCCTCCTGGGCGACCCTGGCGTGCTCCGGCGTCACCACGTCCATGATGACCCCGCCCTTCAGCATCTGGGCGTGGCCGCACTTGACCTTCCAGGAACCCTCATCCCTCGTGTTCATGGCCAGTGTCTCTCCTCCAGGAGATCGAAGAGCTCGGCGCCCCTCTCGCTCCATACGCTGTCGACCTGCAGAAGGGAGTCCTCCAGGTCCACGGCCTCTGCCGCTCCCGGCAGCTCTCCCCTGCAGTAGGCCCTGATCGTCGCCCCGTACTCCGACAGATAGGAGTCGCAGGCAGCCAGATAATGCTTCAAAGCCGAACGGGTTTCAACGTCGGGCATGTACCAGAGAACCCAGAGTGCCGACCTCCGCGTCACCTCTGCCCTCAGTCCGGCGGCCTCCATGCCCCAGCATCTCACAGGAGTGTCCTCCATGGGCGGGCACTCCGGCACTGCGAGCAGGTACGCGTCGAGCAATCCGCCCATCTCCCTGTCGAGGCCCGTCAGCCTTCCGAGAGCGAGTTCCTTCGCATTCGGGAGAGGGCCGGGTCCGACGGACAGGAGGGTCAGGAGCGCAACGAACATGACGGCAATATGGCAGTCGTCGCCCGGAAAAGCGAGGCGTCGGAGGCTTTTCAGTCCGGCCCCCGAGTGGTATCCTTGCGTCGAGATGGTACCTTGGGATTCGTCCACGGCTCCCAGAGCGGCGGTCCCGGGATCGGTCGCCATGTGGCTGGTTCCGGTCATCCTGCTGCTATCGGCCCTGTTGTCGACGGCGGCCTCCGAGATGGCGCAGGACCTGAGGGCCAGGGGTGTGCCCGTTGCCTCGGTCGAGCTCGGCGACACCACGCTGGTTGTCGTCATGGACGGCTCCCTCGCCGAGGGGGACACCCTGCTGAAGCGCTACGGCGGCGTCTTCTTCGCGCTCCTGGACAGCGTCGCCTCGGGCTGGCCCGTCGTCGGCCTCTCCGTGGACATCCCCGGAAGCAGGCTCAGGCTCCTGCGGGTGGATTTCTGCGAGGCCCTCGTCCAGATCGGGAACGGCACGCCTGACGACAGGGTCGCCCTGTGGGTACTCGAACACACGCGGGTATTCAGGACGGAGGAGTCTCCCTAGAGCCTGCCGCCCTCCCTGAGCTGCGTCAGTATCCCTCCGAAGCCGTCCGCCTCTATCAGCCTCTCCAGTTTGTCTATGTCGCCGGCGAACTGGCGGTCTCCCTCCAGCGGAGGGACTGCGGAGCGGACGAGCCGCCAGACCATCTCGGTACCTCTGCCCCGGCTCCCTCTCGAGAGGTACTCGTGCGCCTGGGCGGCGCAGACCAGCTCGGTGGCCACGACTCTCCTCACGTTGCCGACTATCTCCGCGGCCTGCCTGGCCGCCGTCGTCCCCATCGACACGTGATCCTCCTGCGAACCGCTCACGGGGATGCTGTCCGCGCTGGCCGGATGGACGAGCACCTTGTTCTCGCTGACAAGGGCTGCGGACGTGTACTGGGCTATCATGAAGCCCGAGTCCAGCCCCGGAGTGGTGGCAAGGAAGGCCGGCAGCCCGCTGAGATCCGGGTTCAGGAGACGCTCGGTCCTCCGTTCGGAGATGCTCCCCAGCTCGGCTGCCGCCAGGCCGAGGTGGTCGGCCGCCAGGGCGACAGGCTGTCCATGGAAGTTCCCGCCGCTCACGAATGCTCCGTCAGAAGTCATCAGCGGATTGTCCGTGACCGAGGCCGCCTCTGTCTCGAGCACCCTGCGGACATAGGCGAATGCGTCCCTCGAAGCTCCATGCACCTGGGGCGTGCAGCGTATCGAATAGGCATCCTGGACCCTGGGGCAGCCCGCGTGCGAGCATACTATCTCGCTCCCGTCGGTGAGCAGACGGATGTTGGATGCCGATTCGACGGCCCCCGGATGCGGCCGCAGGCCGATGAGGTCGGGGTCGAGGGCCGCCCTCGTGCCCAGCAGGGCCTCCAGGCTCAGCGCCGCCGCGCAGTCGGCTGCATCGGCCACACGCCGGGCGTCCGCGAGCGCGCAGGCCGCCACCGCAGTCATGACCGGAGTGCCGTTTATCAGGGCGAGCCCCTCCTTGGGGCCGAGCTCGACTGGCTCAATCCCCAGAACGCGAAGAGCTTCGGTCCCCCCTATCGTGCTGCCGTCCTCGTAGCTGCAGACTCCCTCACCCAGCAGGGGCAGGCAGAGGTGCGCCAGGGGGGCCAGGTCGCCGGAGGCGCCAAGAGAGCCCTGGCACGGGACCACCGGGACCAGCGGGCCGTTCAGGAACGCCATCAGAGCGTCCATCGTTTCGGGACTGATGCCCGAGAAGCCCCTGGCGAGCGAGGAGGCCCTCAGGTATGAGACCACCCTCGTCACGTCCCGGGGCAGAGCCCTCCCGGTCCCACAGGCATGGCTCAGGAGCAGATTCCTCTGCAGCCGCGAGAGATCCTCCGGACCTACGACAGTTGCGGCCAGTCTGCCGAAGCCCGTGTTGATGCCGTAGATCGGACGCTTGTCCCTGAGGCGGGCTTCCACGGCCCTCCTGCCTGCCGACACGGCTTCCCTGGCCTCCGCGGAAAGGACGGCGCCCGCCCCCGCACGGATCAGCTCGGCGCCATCCAGGGTGGCGCCTTCGGTTCCTATCACCACTTTCTCCATCAGGACCTCTCCGATGTTGTGCACACGAACCCGAATATGCCCACATGATGCCCCTTTCCGGCAATGCCGGTTGTGCCAATCTGACACTTCCACCGGCAGGGAAGTGTGAACGGGCTGCCCTTCCACGCCCTATCTGCATAGGAGAAAAACCATTACATTGTCGACGCCGAAGGTGGGGCTTCTGGCATGATCCATGCTTGTAGCATGGGCGAAGCGTTCGAGAAGCAAGACTCCTGACAGTCCAGTTCAAGGTGAAGGAAAGGAGACTGAAGCAATGTCGACCAATGTCACACCGCTCTTCGACAGGGTGCTGGTGAAGCGCGAGGAGCCGCAGGAGACGGTACGGGGCGGCATAGTCCTGCCCGACACTGCCAGGGAGAAGCCCCTCGAGGGAACGGTCATCGCAGTGGGCAAGGGCCGCAGGAACGAGAAGGGCACCGGCTTCATGACACCCGAGGTGAAGGTCGGGGACAGGGTCCTCATCGGGAAGTACTCGGGCACCGAGGTGAAGATCGACGGCGACGAGTACGTGATTGTACGCGAGGACGACATCCTCGCCACCATCGCCAACAACAGCTAGGGGGAATCGGCAATGCCGGCAAAGCAGCTGAAGTACGATCAGGAGGCCAGGCAGCTCATCCTCAACGGTGTCGAGAAGCTGTCCCGGGCCGTGAAGGTGACGCTCGGCCCCAAGGGCCGCAACGTCGTCATCGAGAAGAAGTGGGGCTCCCCTTCGATCACCAAGGACGGCGTCACCGTCGCCAAGGAGATCGAGCTCCCCGACAAGTTCGAGAACATAGGCGCACAGCTCATCCGCGAGGTCGCGAGCAAGACCAGCGACGTGGCCGGCGACGGCACGACCACCGCGACCCTCCTCGCGGAGTGCATCTACCGTGAGGGGCTGCGGAACGTGGTCGCGGGGGCCAATCCCATGTCTCTCAAGAGAGGCGTCGACAGCGCGGTCGAAGCAGTGGTGGCCGAGCTCAAGACCCTTTCCAAGGAAGTGAAGGGGCGCGAGGAGATCAGGCAGGTCGCATCGATCTCCGCCAACAACGACGAGAGCATCGGCAACATCATCGCCGACGCGATGGAGAAGGTCGGCAAGGACGGGACGATCTCGGTGGAGGAAGCCAAGGTCATGGACACCACTCTCGACGTTGTCGAGGGCATGCAGTTCGACCGCGGCTACCTCTCTCCATACTTCGTCACCGATGCCGAGAACATGGAGTGCGTGCTGGAGGATGCCTTCATCCTCATCCACGAGAAGAAGATCTCCAATGTGAAGGACATACTGCCGGTCCTCGAGAAGATCGCCCAGATCGGCAAGCCTCTCCTGATAATCGCCGAGGACATGGAGGGTGAGGCCCTGGCCACCCTGGTCGTGAACAAGCTGCGCGGGATGCTGCACGTGGCGGCAGTCAAGGCTCCGGGCTATGGCGACCGCCGCAAGGCCATGCTCGAGGACATCGCCGTCCTGACAGGCGGCCGCGCCATCACCGAGGATCTCGGCATCAAGCTCGAGAACATCCAGATCAGCGACCTCGGCAAGGCCAAGCGCATCAAGATCGACAAGGACAACACCACCATCGTCGAAGGCGCCGGCCCGGTGGATGGCATCAAGGGCCGCGTGGCACAGATCCGCAAGCAGATCGAGGACACCACCTCCGACTACGACCGCGAGAAGCTGCAGGAGAGGCTGGCCAAGCTGGCCGGCGGCGTCGCGCGCATCAACGTCGGTGCAGCCACCGAGACCGAGATGAAGGAGAAGAAGGGCCGCGTGGAGGACGCACTCCATGCCACCCGCGCGGCAGTCGAGGAGGGCATCGTCCCCGGCGGCGGTGTCTCACTGCTCCGCTGCGAGGCCGCCTTCGACAAGCTCAAGCTCGAGGGTGATGCGAAGGTCGGCGCCGAGATAGTGCGCCGCGCCCTGAGCGAGCCCCTCCGTCAGCTTGCCCTCAATGCCGGCCTCGAGGGCGCGATCGTCGTCGAGAAGGTCCGCTCGCTCGGGGGCAGCAAGGGCCTCGACGTACAGAGCAACGAGTACGGCGACATGTTCGAGCTCGGCATCGTCGATCCCACCATGGTGACGAGGACTGCGCTCCAGAACGCCTCCAGCATAGCCGGCCTCCTGATCACCACCGAGTGCATCATCACCGAGATCCCGGAGCCCGAGAAGACGCCTCCCGCCGGTGCCGGCGGCGGCATGGGCGACATGTACTAGGGGAAACGCACGGCCTCCGGCCGCACGGCCCGGCGGGAAACCGCCGGGCCGTCTGCATCATCAGCAGACTGGGGACTGGGGACCGAGGACTGGAGACTGGGGACTGGAGACTAGGGACCGGGGACTGGGGACCGGGGACTCGCTGCAGGAGGACCCTGGCCAAGACGATAGCCCCTCCAGCCTACAGCCTTCAGCCTTCAGCCTCCTTCAGCCTTCAGCCTACACCCTCAGCCCTCATCACTCCGGCGGTCTGAACTCGAACGGAACGCTGATCTGCACGGGCTCCGTGCCGGCCATGGCATCGAACTTCAACTCGGATACCGCGCTCCTCACGGCGTCGGCAACCGGGAAAAGCACGCTGTCACTGGCAACCGACACATCCCCGACGAACCCGTCGCGGCTGATGGAGAAGGTGACCGTCATTGTCCCCGCCGCCGTCGGATTCCCCGCGAGCAGGTCCTCGTACGCCTGTGTCGCGACGTCCCTCACCTCGTCCAGCTTCTCCTGGACCGCATCCATGAGGGCTCCCTGCGCAGCAGCCAACGAATACGCGAGCATTACGGGAAGGACGTACCTCATCGCCTGGCACCTCCTGACAGGACTGACTCCGTCGAACGCTGCAACTGACCGGATATGCGAACCGCCCGGCAGGAAGGCAACGGAGGGAGCCTGAGGATGCCGGATGTGAGGAAGGCAACGGCCCGGCGCGGGAGCGACGGGCCGCCGTCCCAGCCTTCCGGACCTCAGTCCGGCGGCAGCAGGTTGAACGGAACCTGAACCGTCAGATTGCTCGTCTGCCCGTCGACCGCCCCGAAGTTCAGCCCGGCGACGGCGGACTGGATCGTCGGCACCAGGCTCTGCAGATCGCCCGGAGCGCTGACGCTGACATTCGACACGCCTCCGGAAGGAGTGATGTCGAAGGAGATCTGGACGGTCCCGCCCGCGGCCGGATTCGATCTCAGCAGGCTCTCGTAGGCAGTCTGTATCCTCATCTTGATCACGTTGATCCGCCTGCGGATGTCGGTCATGTTCCGGAGCCCCAGATCAAGGGCCTCGCCCGACCCGCTGGCGCTGAAGCTCACCTGCGCAGCCCTGTGAACGGCCTCTATGTCGCTCTGGGAGACAGTCTCGACGGATGACACGACTCCGCCTCCTGCGGGCACGAGACCGGTGAGGCCCCCCGAGCCCCCGCCACCGGAACCGGCCAGGAGTGCCTGGCCCGTCTGACCGGAGGCAAGTCCGAGCCCTGCCGAGGCCGCACTCTGGAGGTCACCCACGAAGCCGGCCCCGCCACCCACGCCCTGAGTGCCGTAAGCTGCGAAGCCGATGCTCTGGAGGACCCCCTGGCCTGCCTCCGCGCCCGCGGCCACTCCCGCCGGTCCCTCAGCTCCGCCACCGGACTCGCCGCCGGGGCCGGCGATGGTGCCTATGCCCTCTCCCAGCTCGGACTCTGAGATGATCTCCTCCGAGAAACCCTCGGTCTGAGCAGGAGGAACCTGCGCGAGGCTCGCCACCCTGGCGGTCGGAGCGCGCCTGAGGATCTGGCTCTTGGTCTCCATGTGAACCGTCACGAGCCTGTCGAGGCCGGATCCGATGAGGAGCGAGAGACCGAGTATGATCCCCATCGCGAACTGGAGCCTGTTCTTCTCCTTGCCCGAGCCCTTGAGAGCTATGGCGTCATGAGGCCTGGCCGCGAAGTCGTCCCAGGCGTACTCCGACGGCACGTAGGGCCTCTTCTCCAAGGCCTCGGGCTTCGCAGCCTTCTCGACCCTGGGGACAGCGGCAGGATCGACGAATCCGAAGAAGACCTCGGCATCGCCGATGGTGAAGACCCCGGAGACGCTCTTGTCGAGAATCCAGATGTATGGCTCCCCGGGCTTCTCCTGCTTCATGAGATTGCGGTCGATCAGCGTCTGGAACGGGATGATGCTCCCCTTGACCTCGACGCCGCCCTTCACCTGGGGGATCAGGCGGAGCAGGTACTTGGGGCCCTGGGGCTCCAGCAGCGTGTGTATCCTGGGCAGTCCGGCCCCCCTGATGTGGACCGTGTTGTAGTCGGCCTCGCCGATCGTCATGATGCCGGCGCTCGGGTAGATGTCGCGCCGCTTCTGACCGGCGGTCTCCAGGACCAGCTTCAGCACCCTGTCGTCTGGCTTCTCCGGCTCGGCCGGGGCTGCGGCCTTCTCCGCAGGCTTCGCCGGTTTCTCCGGCTCCTTGCGCGCCGGTGGAGTGATGAAGCCGAAGTGGATGACGTAGTGGCCGGCAAGGATCTGTCCCTGGTCGCCGTACTTGATGTTGAGCATGTAGAATCCGGCATCGTCCCTCGGGAAGATGCCGAGATCCTTCAGATCCGCGAAGCTGAGCCTGGTGCCGTCCGCCGATGTGACCATGGCGTTCATGCTCTCGGCCAGCCTGAGCACCCAGGAGTCCCTGTCGCCTCCGGGAGCCAGGAGCGAACAGCTGTCCGGGAGGTTCTCGCCCTCGACGACGATGTTGTTGTTGTAGCCTGTTCCCAGACGTACCGGGTCCCTGCCGGGGATCAGCTTCCTGACGACCTTGCCGTCACGCATGACGGCGACCGCCAGGACCTTGCGCTCAGTGGTCTGCTGGCCGTCCATCAGTGCCCTCCTCCGCCCTCCTGCTTGATCACTTCCAGGTTCTGAGTCGCGAAGCCGGCCTCGGAGCAGCTGGCCATGACCCTCTGGAGGAGGATCGCCGGAATCGAGATGTCGCCCTGGATGTTGATCTTCATGTCTTCCTCGGTGAGAGTACCGCGGAGGCGCCTGTTGTATTCCATGTGCTCGCGGAGCCTGGAGACCAGCGCCGGAATCGAGTTGCCCGTCGAGAGCAGCTCGGGACTCACCTCCACCACCGGATCCCCGTCCACGACGATCACCTGCTCGTTCACCTGGATCTCGAGCTTGAGCTTCACGGGAGTCGAGGCGTGCGACTTGGGAAGGGTCAGGGCGTCGCTGAGAGTCACTATCTGACCGTCGGCACTGAACGCTTCAAGCAGGAAAACGACCAGGATGGTGAACATGTCGATCATCGAGGTAAGCTGGACCTCGACCTTGCGCCGCTTCCCCCGTATCGAAGCCTTGGTCTTGTTGTACCCCAGAAGCAGGGGGAGGTGTCTCTTTGTCGGGGCGCTCATGAGGAGCTCCTGCCCGTCACCGATGCAGTGGCGCTCTCAACCGCCGCACTTGGTGCGACCTGAAGGCCGGGCTGATCGAAACCCGCTGCCGCACAGGCGTCTATGGCGTTGACGATGTTCTCGTATCGGGTGCTCTCGACGGTCAGTATGGTAACCTTGTGGAAGTCGATCTGCGGGTAGGCCTCCTCGAGCAGATGGTGCACCTCGGTCGCCTTCGCCTTGAGCGAGTCGAAGTCGAAGGTGACCACCTGCTGGCCGCGGAGGCTCTCCATCCTGGCGAAGCAGACGTGAGCCGTCCCGGCGACGGTGCCAATGAACATCTCCTGATCGGTCATGATGATCTTCGGCTGTAGCCTGTCCTCCTCCGAGCGCGCCAGATTGGCCACGGCCCCGCTCCCGGCCGCTCCTATCCCTTCGGTCTGGCTCATGGTGATGACCGTGACCTGCAGGAAGGACGCGCCCAGAAGCAGGAACGGGATCATGCAGCAGAAGAGGTTCATGACGGGGAGCAGATCGAGCATCTCCGGCTTCCTGAGCCTCCTGCTCCTGCCGCTCGCCGCCTGAGCCATCTACGCTTCCTTCCTGGCCTGTGCAAGCATGTTGATGACCATCACCGAGTACCTGTCGATGTCATCGACAAGCTGATCGGCCTTGGAGCTCAGGAACGAGTGGACGATGAGAGTCGGGATGGCCACGATCAGCCCGAAGGCTGTCGTGTTCATGGCCACGGAAATGCCGTTCGCCAGGATTCGACCCTTCGTCTCAGGGTCCGCCACCGAAACTGCGCCGAACGCCTGGATCAGGCCGAAGATCGTCCCGAGAAGACCGGTCATCGTAGCCACGTTGGCGACCACGGCAAGATAGGAGAGACGAGCGTTGAGCCTCGGGAGCTCGGCAAGAGCCATCTCGTCCACCGCATTCTGGATGTCCCTCTCGGTGCCGCGGTAGTTGCGGAGTGCGGCCTCGATGATCCTGGCAAGGGGAGCATCCTCGTCGGCGGCGCTTGCGATGGCGCCTTCGATACTGCCCCTGCGGATGAGGTCGGCGACCCTCGCCATGAAGTCCTCGGGCCTGATGTTGGCCTTGAAGTAGAGGAAGAGGAAGCGCTCGGTGGAGACGGCCAGCCCCACGGCCAGGAAGAAGAGGATGAACCACATGGCGAACCCTCCCTGACGGAAGAAGTTCGCTATGCTCGAGAAGAGGCCTCCGTGCCCCGCGTTGTGCCCTCGCGCCGTGCTGTCGGCAGCCGCCGACGTGTCAGGCTGGACCGGTGTCGTGGGGGCTGCAGCCGTGGTATCCACCGCCTGAGCGGTATCGGGGGCTGCCGTTGTGTCCGCTGCCGTCGTGTCAGCCGTCGCCGCTGCCGCGCCGCCGGTGGAGTCGACGGGCTGGGCAAGGCACGGTCCGCCAAGTGCCAGCAGCGAAACAATGAGGATCGCCATCATAAGGGAGCGAGGCATCAACGGTCTCCTCTCAGCGAGCGATCAGGTCAGATCCCGACCAGATCGAGGACAAGGTTGCCGACGAGATCGAGCCCGGCCATGACACCGAAGGTGAGGCCCTCTTCCCCGTCGCCTGTTGAGTAATTGTATGCAGAAAGACCTCCAAGCACCGCAACCGTTCCGTATCGAAGCCAGGCCGGAAGGGCCGAAGTCCGTTCCGTTCCTATCAGCGGCTCGTCCTCGAAGGCGTCCGGATAGATGGGGCGGACGATGTCCTCGAGGAAGCTGCGTTCCAGCAGCACGTTGCTGAGGCTGGGCGTGCTCTTCAAGATCAGGAACATCGCCTGGGGCGTCCTGAGCTCGCCCTTGATCGTTATCTCCTCGAGGATGAGCCGCCCATTCTCCATCCTGGCCCCCTCGTCCCCGGTCTGGGCCGTGACAGGGATCGCCAGGAGGAGCAAAAGGCAGAGTGCGGCCCATCCCGCCGCGGCTCCACCAGAGGGACCGACCGGCATCAGTTCCCTCCTCCTGCGGTTCCCTGCCCGGTATCGGGGGGAGTCGAAGGTGACTCTACTGCGCCTGCCTGGGGCTGTCCAGTTGCCTGCGGCGTCGTCTGGGTCGAGCCGGACGGTGGCGTGGAGGGCGCGTTGCCGCTCCAGCCCGGGAGGACGCCGAGGGAGTTGACCGTTCCAGGGGCCATCAGTTCGAGATGGTCGGCGGCCTTGTAGACCCAGTCGTTGGTGATGCCCGAGGAAATCGCCTTCTCCACGGCAGTCTGGTAGACCTCCAGAGCCTTCTGCAGGTAGGTCTCCATGACGGGATACAGCTGGTCGTAGAAGGCCTGGGTGCCCGCCTCGTCGAGTCCGGCAGGAGGCTCCATGTAGCCGATGGCGTTCGCATAGTCCTCGTAGAGCTCTCCGGCCCTGACGCAGGCAGCCATGAACCACACATCCGAGAAGTAGGTCAGCGCCTTCCCGTACCAGGCCTCCGTAGCCTGCATGAGCTGGGTCTTGGTCTGGGCGGTCTCGACGGTAGCGGTGACCGCCTGATAGTCCTTGAAGGCCATCTCTCCGAGATAAAAGGCGGACATGCCGGGATAGTACGCGTCTCCCTGCCGGTACTGGTCGTAGACCGTCAGGCAGTCGGAGAACATCTGCTTGGCGCGCGTGTAGTCGTAGTGCTGGTAGAGGTACTCCCCGTACTTGCCGTAGACCAGCACCATGACCTCGGGGCCTGCGGCCCTGGTCGCGATGATCTGGTCGTAGACCTGTATCGCCAGGTCCATCCTCTGGCCGTCCTCGTAGGAGACGGCGGCGCTGTAGAGGGCGGTGCCCATGTCGGGGGCGGTGGGGAACTGCCTGAATGCCGCCAGGTAGATGTTCCCGGCGTCGATGAAGCGCCCCGTGTCGCGGGCGATGAACGCAGATCGGAGAAGCCCCTGCGGAGCCAGCTCACTCTGCGGATAGCGCCTGGCGAGGTCGTCGAACACCCTCATCGCATCGTCGATCGCACCGGCCTTCGCGTAGGTCTCGGCGGCATCGTAAAGGGCGTTGGGCGCCACTGCGGACTCGGGGTGCGAGTTGGCCGACTCCTCGTACCGGTGCGCCGCCTCGATCAGCGTCTGGACATCCTGGGACTCGGCGAGCGCGGAGGCGTCCCGGTAGGCCGCCTGCGCGGCCAGGAGGTCGAAGTTCTCGCCCAGGTCCTCTCCGGTCCTCGCAGAGGCGTCCGCGGCCTTGCCATACCACTCCTCGGCCTGCGAGAACATCTCCTGGGCCTCGTAGGCGGCGGCGACGAACCTTGCCGATCTGGCCACGTACTGGGACGAGGGATAGTTGTTGTACAGAGTCATGTACTCGGTGCGGGCGGCCTCGTAGTCAGAGGCATTGTATGCGTTGCCCGCGGCGGCGAACAGGAACTGGTCCACGTACTGCCCGTTGGGGAACCTGCTCATGTAGAGGTTGGTGGCATCGATCTGCTTCTGCCTGACGAGCGCACTGTCGATGCCCGGCTGCTGTGCATAGGCCGTGAAGAAGGAGCCGCATGCGTTGATGCAGGCATCCTCCTGTCTGGCGGCCGAGGAGCTGTCCAGGGCGACCGCCATGTAGGCGTCGCCCGCGTCCACGAACCGGCCCAGGGCATAGTAGGCGTCGCCCAGGAAGAACCTGAAGTCGTAGTTCTGCTTGCTCTGGGGGTAGTCGTGCAGGTACGTCCCTATCCTGTCCGCGAGGGCCTCGTAGTCCTGTCTGCTGAGGGTCAAGTCGTCCCTGTTCTCGACTGCCTGGGCATGGTAGTAGGCGATGGTCTGCTCGAGCGAGACGGCCCTGATGGAGTCGACAACGGTTGCGGTCTGCGTGGTCCCGTACTCCGAAGCCCAGGAGGAACCCGCGCCATACTGCTCAACGAGCTGCTCCCTCGCCTGTGTGGCCAGTTCGAGGTTGCCCGCCCCTTCGTATGCGGAAGCGATCTTCACCTGGATGAAGGGAGCCTGCGGGGAGTCCGGGAAGCGCTGGAGAAGGGCGGCGTATGCGTCGATCGCGTCCGCCCAGTAGCCCTGTTCCTCGTAGAAGTCGCCCATCTGGTTCAGCACGCGGTAGCTGACGCTGTCCTGGTCGAAGCTGTCCAGGAACCTCGTCGCCAGAGAGACGGACGGGAGACTGGGCTGCTCCATGAAGTCGTGCGCGATGTACTCTATGGCCTCGTTCGTCATCGCCCCTCCCCTCCTGGGGATGCCGAGCGAGTCCATGAGATCGCTGTCCTGTATCAGATACGCGAAGGTGGCTGCCGATCTCAGGTAGTCGTTCAGGAGGTAGTACGTCCAGCCGAGCTTGTACACGCCCAGCTGGAAGATGTCGGGATCGGCCGCAGGGTACTGGAGTATCTTCTCGTAGAAGACCCTGGCGCTGTCGAACTGGAAGCTGTCGAAGTAGAAGTCGCCTGCCCGTATCTCGGTCTCGGGCGCCAGGAGGCTCTGAGGGTGTTCCCTCAGGAGCCTGCGGTAGCTCGCCACCGCCCCCTGAGGATCGCCCATCTTGTCCTGGCAGTAACCCAGCGAGTAGAGCGCGACATCCTCGACCTCGCTTCCCGGGTAGTTCGTCAGGACACGGTTGTAGAGCTCGATCGATCTGCTGTAGTCCTCCAGCACATAGCCGGTCGAAGTGGAGTCGAAGCCTGCCGTCGCGATCCTGTCGAGATACGTGGCATTGTCGATGTCGTAGTAGAGCTGGGCGAGCCTCACCAGGACATCCGCCGAGAAGCGGCTCTCCGGGAAGTTGGCGAGGTAGTCCTCGAAGAGGCCCGCACACGTCTCCGCAGCCCTGCGGATCCGGCCCTGGAGCGCGGACGTCTGGCTCTGGCGCTGCTGGATCAGGCCCTGGGCGTGGGCGCTGTCTCCCGCCGCGTAGGCCGACTGGATCTGGTCCTGGAAGTAGGAGCCGTAGTAGCTGAGCGAGTCGCGCATCAGCTCGCGCTCCATGTAGTTGGCTATGGCGATGCCATACTGGGTCTCCTGGACCCAGTCGTGCTGCTCCGTCATCCCGCTCTCGAACTTGGAGGCCAGGTCCTGCAGCGACAGCCTTATCCTCTGGATCTCCGCCTCCAGGCTGGCCAGCTCGTCCCTGTCGGACTGGGTTCCCCTTTCGTCGGCTATCCGGGAGACCTCCTGGGCCGAGAATGCAAGAGCGTCGGTCGCGGATCTGCTCTGAGAGATCATCTGGCTGAGCTGGCGGCTCATCTCCCCGGTGTCGGAGCCGCCCGTCGGCAGCGAGACCTGGGTCTCCATGCTGCTTATCTGGACGAACATCTGACGGAGGGACGCTTCCTCGTCCTCGATCACCCTGACCAGGTCGAGGTTCCCGGAGGCGTACGCCTCCTCCTTCATCTGGGCGAGCCCCACCCTCATCCTCTCGAGCCGCTCGCGCTGGTCCTCGTACTGCGAAGTCGCCGATGTGCTGTCGCCCAGGATCATGCTGGAGAGGTCGGACGTCCCCCGGTTCTGCTCGAGAAGGCTCTGATAGCGGGCTATGGCTACGTCCAGGTCCTCCGCTCCGAGGGCGCAGTTCGCCATGGCCAGCTCGAACTCCGATCTGAGCTGGCTCCCGGGAACTTCCTCTATGACCCTCTCCGCGAGGTTGTACGCGTCCTGGTACTTCTCCTCCCTCATGTAGGCCCACACCTTGCCCAGCATGCCGACGTCGTAGTAAGGGCTGAAGGGGGAGATCCGGTCGTAGAGGTCGTGCGCCTGCTGGTAGTCGCCCTCGTCCACATAGATCTGTGCCAGGGCGATGCGGGCCCTGTCAGCCAGAGCAGCCTCCTCGCGTCTGGATCGTGACCTGTTGAGAATGCTCTCCAGGGACGCCTTCGCGGAGTCCATGTCCCCTTCCTCCACGAAGGCTACCGCGGTCAGGTACTCGGCGAGCGGGCCGTAACTGCCCTCGGGAGCCACCAGGGCGAGGACCTGCCTGGAGTCGGCGAACCTGCCGGAGTTGTAGTAGGACAGGGCGGCTGCCAGCCGGGCCAGGTCCAGTTGGGCGAAGCCCGGGTACACGGTGGAGAGAGTCGTGTAGTACTGGAGGGCCATGTCGTAGTCCTGCAGTTCGAAGCTGATCAGCTCCAGCCTGAACAGGGCGTCGGGGTAGTACTGGCTCTCGGGGAAGTTGGTGATGACTGCCTGGAAGGCGTCACGCGCCCAGACGATCGAGCCGGCAGTGTAGAGCTCCTCCCCCAGCCTGAAGGCGCTCTCCGCACTGGAGATGATCGCCTGCTGCCTTCTCAGGTCGGTAAGCTCAGTCTCCAGGCGCGTAAGCCTGTCCTGCTCGCGAGAGATCTGGTCTTCGAGGTTGGCCAGTTCGTCGTGGGCCTGCTGCAGCTGTGAGGCGAGGTCGTCCACCGGGGGGGTCGTGCTCTGAGTCCGCGCCACGGAGGACGCGACCAACACCAGCGCGATCGGCAGGATGCGCCACAGGTGCGCGGAATCGAGGAGCCGCGCCATCTAGTTTCGTTCTTCGAGCAGGTCGCGAAGCCGCTGCAGCTCTTCCTCCGCTGCTCTTCTCCTGGCTTCGAGCTCCTGCAGACGCTCCCTTGCTCTCTGGATCCTCTCCCGCTCGCGCTGGAGCTCCATCCTGCGGGCGCTGATGATGGGCCCGAAGGTAGACCGGAGAGAAAGGGAGAACTTCGAGTTCTGCATGATGTCTGCCTTGTCCTGGTTCGCCGGCGGGAACACGGCTTGCTCCAGCTCGTCCCAGGCCAGCTGGATCGTGAAGTGCCTCCCGACTTGGTAGGACGCCCCGAAGTTCAGGTCCCTCCCGTCCTGCTCGAACGCGAGCCCAAACACCTCGCTGGGACGGTAGACCACCGACCCGAAGAGGCCGTGAGCCCACTTGCTCCCGGTTCCGACCGCGCCGTTTTCGATCACCCCTACGAAACGGCCGATCCCGATACCGAGGCTTACGGTAGCCGGAATCCCTATGACCGTGCTCAGATCCTTGCTGGCCACCCCGTACGCGGACCAGTTCTGAGCGTGGTCATACTGGTAGAGATGCCCGGAGGCATCGTCGAAGCAGTCTATGTTCTTCTCGCCGGAGATGTTCTCGAGTCCTATCGCGAAGGCCGGTACCTGGATGCCTTCGCTCACGATCCCGAACTTCAGGTTGCCGGCTATCCCGCCGTCGCCGAGGTAGGATGCCCCGACCTCGCAGTATCCGAAGAGACCGACATCGACATGCCCGGTCAGCATGAACTCGCTGTTGCTCCCGAGGGAGTCCTGGACAGTGTACGCAGATCCGGCAATGCCGACCTGTACCTCGGTGTGCCTGAGGATGTACGCGTCAGGCGAGTCGAGTACGCCGGCTCTGCTGAACGGCAGAGAACCGGCGAAGACCACGCCGTCAGCTATGAACAGACACACGGCCCAGAGCCTCATCGACAGCCTCCAGGAACGACTCTCTTGCTGTTGCCCAGTACTATTCCCTTCCCGGGAATTAGGGTCAACCACGCCGGTCCTGCCCTCCGCGGTTGACTGAGGGACTCTTCAGACCTAGTGTTGCAGCCATTAATACCATCCGGTCGCCGTGGAGGTTCCAGTCTTGCTGCAGTACATTCTGGCGGCTGCCCTCATGCAGACGAACCCCGCTCCCCGGTGGGAGGTTCCTGCGGGTGCGCCCCCCAGGACCGGACCTCTGCTCTTCGAGGTCGAAGGCGGGATGGACATCCTTGTGCCCCTCGGCAACAGGGGGCTGGGCGGCTGGACCGGCTCAGGGGCCGTCCTGGATGGCTTCCCCCTCTGCGCGACCCAGGGAGTGAGCTTCAGACCGGCCGCCTTCCGGGATACCAGGACGGGTGCTCCGCTCATCTGCTTCTCCGACGACGACGGAGTGATGCACCTCGTGGACGTCCGCGGCCGCGAGGCCCGCGGCTGGCCGGTCCACCTGGGGTCGAGCCCTGTGACGGGCGTCTCCGCACTCGACCTGAACGACGACGGGAGCTTCGAATTCGCGGAAGGCACGGCCGACGGGCGGCTTCACCTCATCGGCGAGGACGGGGGCGAGCTGCCGGGCTGGCCCGTCAGCACCGGATCCAGGGTTGAGCACGAACCCTCGCAGGTTCCTTTGGGCGGTGGGCAGGGCTTCGCGGTCGCCGTGGCTCTGACCAGTGCGAGAGCGGTCCTCTATTCGATCGACGGGATGCCCCTGCCGGGATGGCCGTGCAATCCGGGCTTCGCTGTCGACACGGCGCCGGTCAGCGCCGACATCTCGGGAGACGGGATCTCCGACATCGTATTCGCGACCGGCGACCGCCGGCTCAACGTGGTCAGCCTTCACGCGGCCTCCGTGCCCGGCTGGCCCTACTACCTCGAGAAGAGGGCTCTCGGGGGGTCGATGTCGATGGGGATGGTCGACCCCGAGGCCGGCGGTCCGCAGGTGGCGGTCTCCACGTCCGACAGCCTGGTCTACCTGCTCGACCCGGACGGAAGGCTGGCAGGGACCTGGCGGTGGCCCGTGAGGGCGGAGGGGCTTCCCACTGCACCGATAATCACTACGGCCTCTAACGGCGACGGCATAGTCCTCGTGGCAACCTCGTCAGGCGGGATACAGGCCTGGGACGGCCAGGGCAACCTCGTGCAGAGCGCCTGCTTCGAGCTTGGCGAAGGTGTGATCTACGCCCCGGCAGCCGGAGACATCGACGGCGACGGCAGGACCGAGGTGGTCGTCGCGGGCATGGCCGGCAGGCTGGCGGCTTTCGCCCTGTCGTCCACCGACCCGGGACCATGGCCGCAGGCCCAGGCCGACTCAAGGAATTCGGGGAGCTACGGCCTCTCCTTCCTCCCGGTGGTCGAGGTGGGGGATATGAGCGGGGAGCACAGCGGAGACGTGACGATCCCCTACTCGGTCTCAGGCGCCCATTCGACGAGCCTCCTGGTCGCCTATTCGATGGACGCGGGCTACTCGTGGAGCACGACGGTCCACTACACGGCGTCCTCCGGCTCGCTGATCTGGCACTCGGAAGACGACATCGGCAGGACCGACTCGCAGGACTGCCTCGTCCGCGTGACTCCGTTCGGTTCCTCAGGTCCCGGGATCGCCGGGATGACGAACGTGTTCCATG
>Ga0172366_10000812_pt1 | contig 23602 bp, 19 predicted proteins | sample LakKivSesite69cm_FD_114533 | JGI IMG/M metagenome (GOLD analysis project Ga0172366, IMG submission 114533) | Sediment microbial communities from Lake Kivu, Rwanda - Sediment site 69cm | ecosystem: Environmental > Aquatic > Freshwater > Lake > Sediment | place: Rwanda: Western Province, Lake...
ACGTAATCCGACACCCACACCGGAATTTCCATTCCGTTCGCCGGGTTGATGGCTTTGACTCCCTTGAGTTCCACTCCGGTCTTTTCCAGATTTTCGGACATCCTCTCCGCCTCCGGTTTGTTGCGGACGGACCAGATGTATTCTTCCAGGTTCGCGGCGTTCGTTATCGCCGGCTTCAGTTTGGCGACAAGTTCGCTCTCCGGCGCGGCAACCAAGAAAGTGGCTCCAAGCATGGTATCCGCCCGGGTGGTGAATATCGTCGCCTTAACCGCTTCGGTAAGTCCCGCTCCGGTTATCATAAAGTCCGCCTGATATCCTTCAGACTTTCCTATCCAGTTTCTCTGCGCGATTTTAACCTTGTCCGACCAGTCAATTTTGTCCAGATTCCTTAAAAGCTTCGGCGCGTACTTGGTGATCTTAAAGAACCACTGTTCCAGTTCTTTCTTAGTCACTTCGCTGTCGCATCTTTCGCACTTCCCCGAAATAACCTGTTCGTCGGCAAGAACGGTTTTGCACGAAGGGCACCAATTGACGGGCGCCTTCTTTAAATAAGCGAGCCCGTTCTTGAACATTTGAGTGAAAAGCCACTGCGTCCACTTGTAATACTCCGGGTCGTAGGTCTCCAAGCGGTTATCCCAGGCAAACCCGTTTCCTATCATCTGAAGCTGGCGGTAAAAATTTTTCTCCGCCACTTTGGCTTGGGACACCGGATGGACACCTTTCTTCATCGCGTAGTTTTCCGAGTGTATGCCAAACCCGTCCAAACCGATTGGCTCAAAAACATCCGCCCCTTTCATTCGGGTGAATCGCCCGTAAATATCGCTTCCGGTAAAAGCGTACATGTTCCCCACATGCAATCCTTCGGCGGAAGGATACGGGAACATCATCAGGTTATAGAAAGGCTCTTTGGCTTTGTTGAAATCCGGCTGATACGTCTTCTTCTTAATCCAGTATTCGGACCACTTCTTCTGGACCTTGCTGAAGGGGTATTCCTTGGAATGCGTTTTTTTCTTGGCTCGGCTGGCTTTGGGAGCCGCCACCTTCTTTACGGTTTTTGGCATGGGCTTAACTTTCTTTATCTGTTAATTCTAACGGCTCGCCCTGTCTATTGCAAAGAACCGGAGAGCGTTTTTCGTCGTCTCTTCCGCAAGCTCTTCTTCGCTCAAATCTTTAAGCTCCGCCACTTTTTTCGCCGCATGAACAACGTATGAAGGTTCGTTTCTCTGCCCTCTCATCGGCACAGGCGTCACGTACGGGCAGTCCGTCTCAAGCAGTATTGCCGAAATCGGCAATCTCCTGATAAGCGAGGCGAAGTCGGCCCGCCTCGGTGAGCCTTCCGCGAGACTGGTTTTCCCCGGCTTTGGCGGAAAAGTTGCCGCTCCGCCGAAAGAAAAAACGAACCCCATTTCCAAAAACCTGTCAGCGTATTCCGTGGTTCCCGAAAAGAAATGCATCAGGGCCGGCGACTCCGGCAGAAGAGCGCTCTCGTTCTCTTTAAGTATTCCGTATAAATCTTCGTATGCGTCCCGGCAATGGATGACAAGCGGCTTTTTAACTTCCTTTGCGAGATTTATCTGGCTCAAAAACAATTCCGCCTGAAGTTCTTTGTCTTTTTTGGTTGTTTTTTCAGAATACTCCAACCCGCATTCGCCAATCGCCACGCATTTCTCCCTTTTCGCGAGGCTTTCCATTTTCTGCCAAAGTTCACGGCCGTGAATATCGGCAGATTTTTCCGACGGGTGTATTCCTACAGTCGCGTAAACGCCCTCCTTGTATTTTTCGGCAAGCTCCACCGCCGCTTTGGAATTATCCAAATCCGCTCCGGCATTCACCATCCAAATCCCGGCGCCAAGCGCCCTGCTGATTACCTCGTCTCTGTCTTCATTGTAGTCGTCAAACTGCGTATGGGCATGAGCGTCAACTAATTTTGGTTTCATTGGGTTTCAGTCTTGGCGGTTGTGGTTTTAAAATCTAAATGATTCTACGGCAAGACGGGTTTGAGATTGTCCTATTCGGCGCGGGGGAAAAGCGGTTTTATTTTCTTCGGGATTATGGCGCCGGCTCTCACGGGAAAAGCTTTAAGTATCTTCTCTCCCGTCGCGGGCATAAAAGGCGCGACTCCCCTTCCGATTGCCATGGCGAGCTCAGCCAAATCACGCGAGGTTTTCGGGTTCGGATTTTTCCACGGCTGTTTGTCGTTCACATATCCGTCGCCGAACTTAATCAAATCAAACACCGCCGCAAGCGCGTCGTGCAGGCGGAATTCTTCCATATGTTTTTGGACTCTCGCTTCCATTCTCTTTATTTCCGATTTCACTTCTTTTGAAACCGGTGACTTAACCCCCAGCTTTTCTCCGGCGACAAGGTTTGTCGTGCGGGAAATGAAATTCCCGATGCCTTTCGCCAAATCGTCGTTGTATCTGTCCTTGAGCTTTCCCCATGAGAAATCTCCGTCGCCGTCGGACGGTATTTCCCGGAGCATATAATAGCGGAGCGCCTCGCTTCCGTATTTGTCCGCCGCTTCAAACGGGTCAACCACATTCCCGAGAGTCTTGGACATCTTCTGTCCCTCGGAAGTCACGAATCCGTGAACCATTATAGACTTCGGAAGCGGCAATCCGGCCGACATTAGCATCGCCGGCCAGTAAATCGCATGAAACCTCAAAATATCCTTGCCCACGAGATTCACGTCCGTCGGCCACCACTTCTTAAAGGTGGCGGCGCTCCGTCCGTATCCGACAGCCGACAAATAGTTGGACAAAGCATCGCACCACACGTACATCGTCTGGTCGCTCCCCTTTATCGGTATTCCCCAGGGAACCGCTTTTCGGTTCCGGCTGAAACTTACGTCCTCCAGCCCCTCCCTTATAAAAGCGAGCATTTCGTTTTTCCTCGTCTCCGGCAGAATCGCGAGCTTTCCGCTCTCTATAACCGCCGTGAGCTGTTTCGCATATCTTGTGAGCCTGAAAAAGTAGTTCTCTTCCGAAACCCTCTCCGGCGCCTTTTTATGGAGCGGACATTCGCCGTCCACCAGATCTTTTTCCGTCAAAAACTTTTCGCACCCGACGCAATAAAGGCCTTCGTATTCTTTTTTGTATATGTCTCCTTTTTTTTCAAGTTCGTTCCAGAGCTTGTAAGCTCCGGGCCAGTGGTTCTTTTTGTCTGATGTTCTGATGAAATTATCATAAGAAAGACTGAAGGCTTTTTTCTGACGTTTAAATTCCGCCGCCATTTCGGAAGCGAATCGGCTTGCCGTCTTTTCGCTTGCGAGAGCCGTCCTGTTTATTTTGTCTCCGTGCTCGTCTGTTCCGGTATTGAAAAACACCCGGTTCCCCTGGCTTCTGGCGTATCTTGCCAAAACATCCGCCTGGACGGCTTCCAGGGCGTGGCCGATATGCGGCTTGCCGTTAACATAGGCTATCGCCGTCGCTATATATAACTTTTTCGTTTTTTTGGGAGGCATCTTATTCTTCCGTTTCTTCCGACTCGCTCTTCACATCCCTTGCCGAACGTTTCTTCTCCACCCTTTCTTCAATCACGTCCTGGATAACGACCGACGTCGGGACGGCTATCACCATTCCGATCACACCGAATAACTGGTATCCCGCCATGATGGCGAAAAGCGCGACAACCGGGTGGATATTCACCGCCTTTTTCATAAAAAGCGGAACGAGCAGATTGTTCTCAAGCTGCTGGACGATGATAAATAAAAGCATCGCGTATAGCCCGAGGCTGAGCGACGACGAAAGCGCGATGAGCGTACCGACGGCTCCGGAGAAAATCGGTCCGACAACCGGCATGATTTCAAACACGGCGGCAAAAAGTCCTATGACAAAAGCGTACTTCACGCCAAGCACCCAGAGTCCGAGCGACACCAGTGTTCCCACGACAAGGGATAAGAGCATCTGTGCCTGGAACCACCTGCCGATTTTTTTCTTGGAACGGTAATAAACGCGAAGCACCGGGTCCTCCACCTTTTCCGGTAAAACAGCGCGCAGGAACCTGCCCACTCCGTCCTGCGAAAGGGTCAGATAAAAAGAAATTATGAGTATGGATACGCCGAAGGCGACTCCGCTGATCAAGCTCCCGATGGTTTGGGCTATCGGCGCCGTTCCACTCAGGATTATATCCGTCACCTGCCCGATGCTCACAAGCGAGAAATTCTTGGTGATTACATCCACTACCGGCGCGAGGTCCTTAAACAGGGCGTCCGCCGCCGTTCCGGCAAACTGTCCGATAAGCGATGAAAACTCAAATATAGCGACCGGTAAAATGAGCGAAACGATGAGAGCAATGACCAGAATGCCCGCCAAAAACACGAGCGCCGTCGCCACTATTCTCGGCAGCTTGAATTTGCGGTTCAAAAAATCCACCGGAGCGTCCAGCGCCGATGACAGAACTATGGCAAATATGAGAGCGAGCAAGGCGTCTTTCGCGAAATACGCGGCTGCCGCGAGGGCGACGACCGCGAGAACACGCCAGATGCTGGCCCACCCTATGTTGTGCGCCCTGGTGTTCATCACGTACTTATATACTTGTTAAATATAACTCAAACCTATGAAAGTTTGAAAGCTTTTTGGACTTCCGCCTTCGCTTCGTCCGAGATGGCGCCAATGGCGGCCAGGTTCATCCGCGTCTCGGTGATTATTTCGTTTGCCACCTTCATTATGTCGTGAGCAGTGACGTTCTTTATTCCTTCCAATATCTCCTCCGGAGTTTTAACTTCTCCCGCCACGGCTTCTTCTCCGCCATAGAACTCGGCGACTTCGTCCGAAGTCTCAAGCTGGAGCACCAGCCTGCCCGAAATATGTTCTTTTGACTTGGTTAATTCTTCTTCGGTTACCGGTTTTTCCTTTAAAAGTTTCAATTCTTCCATTATCGCCTTCGTGATTTCGGCGATGCGCTCCTTATCCACTCCTCCGGAAACGGAAAGGAATCCATAGTCCGAGAAAAGTTCGGAAGAGCTCTTTATGTAGTAGGCGGCGCCCATTTCTTCCCTGATTTTCTTGAAGAGCCTGGAAGACATTGAGCCCCCGAGAATGTCCGAAAGAACGGAGAGCGCATACCTCCTGTCGTCAAAAAGGTCAAAGGCCCTGATGCCGATTATGAGATGCGTCTGGTCGGTTTCTTTGTCCCTGAAAAAAGTTTGCGGAGCGGATTGCTGCTCCTGCGTCTTCGGTTTCTTGATTGCCTCGCCCATCCCGATGCCAGCGAAATATTCGGCGACAACCGTCTCCGGATTCATTCCCAATCCTCCGGCGACGACGACAGTCGTCTTCGGCGCGACATAATGCAAGTTCCTGTACGCCATTATGTCGTTTCTCGTAAGCCTCTTTATTATATCCTTTGTTCCGGCGATGGAGCGTCCGGCAGGCTGGTCTCCGTACATCAAGGCGGCGAGATCATCCCAGACTTTTCTCATCGGCAAATCCTCGTACATGTTTATCTCCTCAATTATCACTCCGCGTTCCTTGTTCATTTCATCTTCCGGAACCAGAGGATTTAAATACAGGTCACTTACCACGTCCAAGATCTTCTGGAAATTTTTGTTGGCAGACTTCGCGTAATAACCGGTCACTTCGTTTCCGGTGAAAGCGTTGTACTCGGCGCCAAGTCCGTCCAATTCGCTGCTGATAAGCCCGGAAGACGGCCTCTTCTTGGTTCCCTTAAAACAGAGGTGTTCCAAAAAATGGGAAAGTCCGTTTATCTCCTTTCCTTCATATTCCGAACCCGTGGAAACCAGGATTAATACCGTGGTCGCCAGGCTTTGGGGCTGGGGAATGAATATATACCGCATCCCGTTCGGGAACACTTTTTTGGTGTAAGGGAGGTTTGCCATTGCGAGGCTAATATATCCGTCCGGTTGTCAAAAAGTCAAAAAACGACAGCTTTCCGTTGTTTTGTCAAATCAGACAATTTTTTCTTTCAGATAATCCTTTACCGAATCAATGCTGATTCTCTCCTGCTCCATCGTATCCCTGTCTCTCACGGTGACTTTGCCGTCGGTGAGCGAATTAAAATCAAACGTGATGCAGTAAGGAGTTCCTATTTCGTCCTGTCTTCTGTATCTCTTGCCGATACTCTGCGTTTCGTCGTACATCACGGCGAGATTTTTCCGTAAATCATCGGCGAGTTTTCTCGCCAGTCCGGCGAGCTCCTCTTTCTTGGAAAGAGGCAACACGGCGGCTTTAACGGGCGCGAGCCATGCCGGGAATTTCATAACCACTCTCGTCTCGGTCTCCCCTTCTTCCGAAGTGGGGGCGGCTTCCTCGGTGTAAGCCGAACACATGGCGGCAAGCAGAGTGCGCTCCACTCCGAATGTCGGCTCTATTACGTGCGGCGAGTATACCTCTCCCGTTTCCGGGTCGCGGTACGTAAGTCCGTGATTCTTTAAATCAAAGTCCGTGCGGTACGCGAGCCCGTAAAGTTCTTTTTGGCCGAACGGGAATTTGTATTCAAAATCTATCGTCCTCTTGGAATAGTGGGCAAGGTCCTCTTTTTCCACTTCAAGCTCGTATATTTCATCTTCCTTTATTCCGACGCGCTCAATCCACCTTTTCATCTCCTTCCTCCAAGATTCAAAGAATCCCTGCCAAGCGGCATCGTTCTGCGGAATGGGAATGAAATATTCTATTTCCATCTGCTCAAACTCCCTCGTGCGGAAAATATAATTACCGGGAGTGATTTCATTGCGGAAAGCTTTTCCGATTTGCGCCACGCCGAACGGCGGCCTCATTCTTTGCGAATCAACAACGTTTCCGAAATTGACGAACATTCCCTGCGCCGTTTCGGGGCGGAAATAAACCTGGGCCTCTTTCTCTTCGGTCGCCCCGAGATACGTCTTAAGCATCATGTTGAATTGCCGCGACTCGGAAAGTTTTCCTCCGCAGTCGGGGCATTCATCGCCCTCAAGCTGGTCCGTTCTGAATCTGTGATGGCATTTCTCGCATTCTGAAAGCGGATCGGTGAAATTCGCCAAGTGTCCGCTCGCCTCCCAAACCTTGTTGTTCATGATAAGAGCAGTCTCTATCCCGGCCATGTCGCCCCTCCCCCTCACAAAACGGTTCCACCATTCCGTTTTGATGTTCATTTTCATCTCGGCGCCAAGCGGTCCAAAATCCCAGGCATTCTGCAGTCCTCCGTATATCTCGCTTCCGGGATAAACGAATCCGCGCCTTTTGGCGAGCGAGATTATCTTATCCATTTTTTCCTGTCCGTTTTCCATTTTAGAAATTAGAAATTAAAAATTTAAAATTGGCAATTGCCGCGCCTTACTTCACCATCCCCTCTCCCGGTTTGACGGTCGCATCCCCGATAAGCTCGGTTGTCACAAATTCCTTAAACGCCGTAAAACCGGCCCCGGTGAAATCATCTTTTGCCGTGATGTTCGTCGGTCCCAATATCGGCATGTAAAGCCCTATGTGTCCCTGTTCCGGAACGGCCCTGACTTGGAATACCGCTGAAACCGGTTTGCCGATTACCCCGGTCGTCGCCAGTATTTTCGGTATCTTCCAGACAATCAGCTTTCTTTCCGAATCAGACGCAAGTTCGCCGGAATCCGCTTTAACCTGCTTTATGAATTCCACGCCTGGCGGAACCTCGGCGGAAATCTCCACTTCCGACATGTCGGTTGAATAGTTGGTCACGTCCCAATGTATGGAATATTCCGTCGCCTGTCCGGCAACCGGCGGAAAAACGCCTTCGTTTATCACGCCCGAAGCCGCATCGCGGTAAAGGGCCCTCACGGACACTTCCGCTTTTCCGGCGATTTTTTGCTGTATGGAATCAATGTTCACGGTCTTCAGTGACTTTACGGCGTAGGGTACTGTGGGTGATTCAATCCGGGCATTCACCCGCACCGTGTAGTCCCGGTCGTTCAGTCTCTTGATCGGAAAATCACCCGCTATTTTCGCCGTGAAATTCACCGACGCCGATTTTCCGGAGCCGATTTCGGCAAATTCGGGAACATCCGCCATGCTCCAGGTCTTGGTCCGCGAAGAAACGTCAAACATTTCCCCTTCAAACTCCGCCTCAATTCTTATGTCCTTCATCGCCGTATCCGAATTATTTCGGAACGAAATGGCGTATCCCACTTCCTCGCCGGGATTCAGTGCTTCGTTGTCCTTTTTGGTTGAAGTTATTTCCAGAGACAGCGGCGAAGGCGCTATCACGATTTCCGCCATTGCGTCGCCCAAGATATATTCTTCTCCTTCTATGTCGCCTTTCGCGGCCGCTTTTATGGTGAAACTCCTGCCCTCTTCCATTACTATGGAAGCGGTAAAGGCTTCCGACTTGCGTTCGCCGGCGGAAATTTTAAACCTTTCGCCGGGCATGTCTCCCATAAGCTCCTCGGGAAATTCCAGTTCCAAATCTATCGTCCAGTCTTTGTCGGTGTCGTTCTCGTAGGTGAATATCCACTCAAATTCTTCCCCGCTCACTATTTTGTCCGGCGCTTCAATGTTCAATGAAAGCCATTTTTGCACCTTAACCTGCAAGTCTTTGGACGATTTTATTTTCCGTCCAAGCGAAGCGGGAAGATATTCCGCCTCCGCTTTGAAAATCTTGTCTTCCGAAAACTCCGTTATGACCACGGTGAAAGTTTCCCTTTCAAAAGCTCCGGCGGGAATCGTCTTCACCTCTGCCGTCCTCCGCAGATCCCCTCTTCCATCCGCAAACGCAACGCCCTGGGGTAAAGCGAGCGACACACTCGCCTCAGTCACCTCTTCGTCAGTTTTATTCTCAAGAGTTACCGAAACTTCAAACGGTTCCCCTATCCTCGCCGGCTCTTCCGCCTCAAGGATTATCGCCACACCTCCAAAATCGCGTCCGAAGAAAAAATAAGCCGCTCCGATTATGACAAGCAGGGAGAGACCCACCACCGTCCAAACTGTGTTTTTATAATCCGTCTTCACCCGCTTTTTGGCAGGCTCGTCCTTTTCCTGAGGCATGGAGCGCATAAAAACATTATATCCTGGGGGGAGAAATAGGCAATTTCATTTCCTCCGCAAATTCCGCACTTCGCCTCCTCCGGATCAAAACCGGCGAGCTTAAGAAGCTTGGCGTATGACTTCGCTTCTGACACGACCCCTTCCGTCACGAGGGACCTCAAGAAGGCGAACATGTTTATGTCCGGCTGTTCCAGGGGAATCAGGCTTTCGGCGAACGAAAGCACCCGAAGAGCCGAAGCCGATTTTGTTTTCTCCTCGCTCAAAGCTTCCGCCATCCGGAACCTGCCCTCCTCGTTTTTCCGCGCAATGCGGACGAGAGAAAGCGTTCCCGGCTCCAAATGCCCCGCGAGCCGCGACAAAATCTTCCGCGAGCTCGTTGCCCGCGCCCGAATCTTGCCGACATCCCAGGTAAAGACGGAATATTCGTTGTCCGCCTCCCCGACTGGCTCTTTTTGGAGCACCACTCCCCACGTAAAATGCTCGGTCACCCCCTGATTATAGCAGGCCTGAAAAGGCCTCTTCTGGGGCCTCGGAAAACCCAAAAAGCCCAGGTTTTACTGGGGTTTTTGCCATAAAACCTTGACTTTTTGGCTTTAATGCCCTATAGTGGAAGAGTAATAAACAATCCCCTGGAGGGGTTTTTTATTACGCCAAATGAGTACCCTATTCTTGGGAACGATTATGGCGGTCACGAGCATTTTCTTTTCGGGAGCCAACGCTTCCGTTGAGGAAATAGGCAATCAACCGATTGTCCAGGAAGACCCCTATTTGATCCCCGGGGATGACTCTCTTCTCGCTCAGAATGAGTTCTCTTCAAGAAGGTCGGTGGCGGTCGTTATAACTGGTTACTCAAGCACGGAAGACCAGACTGACGATACTCCTCATACAACCGCTTGGAACACACAAACCAGGCCTGGAGTTGTAGCAGCGAACTGGCTGCCACTGGGAACCAAAGTAAGAATACCGGAGCTCTTCGGAAATCAGGTCTTCACTGTTGAAGACAGGATGCACCCGAGGAATGCCGATAAGCTTGATATCTGGTTCCAGTCTAGAGAAGAAGCTCTTAAGTTCGGAGTACAGAAAGCGAGAGTCGAAATCCTCTAAACAAAAAGCAACGAAATTTTACAAGCCCCCGAGAAATCGGGGGCTTGGTTTATCTTATCTGGACATATTCAATTATCACTGTCCCGTTTACTAAAACTTTCAGATTCCGTAGCGAGACGAGCCGAACGCGAACGAAGGTGTACGTTACAGTGAAACGGGTACTCCGAGTGAACGTTCAGCTGTCGCAGTAGGAATATGAAAGTTCAAATAAAAGAGCCCCGTTGGGGCTCTTTTATTTGTGCCCAGGAGAGGAATCTCACGTCGTCGCTTCGCTCCTTCTTAAAAACCCTCGGTTTTTAATTTTTTCCAACACGAGAAAACGTTTAGAACGTTTTCCCGACCCCTTTCAACGTTCGAGTCCTTTTCTTTTAGATATAAATATCCCTCCGTAAAACGGAGGGATATATGTGCCCAGGAGAGGACTCGAACCTCCACCCCTTGCGGGACACGCACCTCAAGCGTGCTTGTCTACCAGTTTCAACACCTGGGCAGGCAAAGGGATTATATTAAATCCCTATTTTATTCGCAACCTGTTACGCGTTAAATAGAAATCCCGCCAGACGGCGGGATTTTTTTATTAAGAGCTCTGTCCGATTTTCTCTTTAATCCTTTTAACCGACAAGTCCCTGATGTAGTAAAGCTTGGACCTCCTAACCTTCTTCGGAGTGGAGATGATGTCCACTTTGGAAATCAACGGGGAATGGACAGGGTAGGTTTTTTCCAATCCGTATTCTCCGAGCTTTCCGCGGACAGTGAAAGTGGCGCCTTTCTCAGAGCCATGGCGGCGGGCAATAACGATTCCTTCAAAGAAACCGACGCGCTCTTTGCCGCCTTCCTTTATTTTTTCATAGACCTTAACCTTGGTTCCGGTCTTTATTTTATCCATTACTTCGCGCTCCATTGCTTGGGAATTTAAAGGGATTTTAGGCTTTTTGTCAATCGCAGAAGGTCATCGGGCAAGGGAGCGGTAAACGATACCAGGCTGCCGGGACTTGCCTCAAATTCCAGGGTCCCGGCGTGCAAAAACTGCCTGTCCGCCGAAAGGAGTGATTTTTTCTCCTTCTTTCCGCCATAGAGCTTGTCTCCTACTATCGGGTGCCCGATAGACGCCAGGTGGACCCTTATCTGGTGCGTACGCCCCGTTCTCGGCCAAACCTCCACAAGGGTATAGCCGTCATACCGCTTGAGGACCTCATAATCGGTTATCGCCTCTTTTACCATCTTGCCTCCGTGAACGGTCCGCTTAACTGTTCCGCTCTTTATGCCTATCGGTTTTTCAATCGTTCCTTTGTCGGATTCCACCTCGCCGTACACGAGCGCCGTGTACTTTTTGGACATGTTTTTCTTATCAAACATGTTTTTAAGGTAATCAAAATATTCCTGGGTTCTCGCTATGACCACGACGCCGGAAGTTTCTTTGTCTATCCGATGCACTATTCCTGGCCTGGTTTCCGGGTCATCCCCCACCCCTTTTATTTCCGGGTACCGCTCTGAAGCCCAGTCGGCAAGCGTTGGTTCTTCCCGCGTCCCGCCGCCTTTAACCCGAACTTTATGCATCAGCAAACCCGCCGGTTTGTTGACGACGATATAATCCGGGGACTCGTAAATGACTTCTATGTTCATTTCATCCGTTGCTTCTGGTCCACTTTACCACATGGGGAGAAAAATCAACCTGATGGGCCGGAATGCCTATTGATATGCCGTATTCGGCCGCCCGGTCGTACTGCGTTTTGTCCGATCGGTCGGTTATATGGAATACCTTGCCGCGATAGATGATGTAATGCTCAGTGCCGTTATTGTAATCCGCGTACCACTCATGGCTCTTATCAAGGGCTCTGCTGATTTTTTCGGCAAATTCGGCAGCCATCCCTGCTGGAACCTCCACTCTGCGCATCGTCCATTGTTTTACCCACGGAGTTTTATGGTCCTCGGTCACCGCTTCAATTTCCGTTGATAGTACTTTAACGCCGTCCATCACGGACTTGTCCTCCAAGCTTTCTTCCACGATTATCCCGGTAAAATCCATTCTAAAGATTGGGATTGGAAACCCTGCCCAAGAAAAGAATCGCTCCGGTCGGCTTGTGCTGGATTATGAACAAAAACGGATGGTCGGCGCGGAATTCGGGAATCTTCGGTTCCTCCTCCGGCATGGCTGAGGTTATGCCCACCACGATTCCGGTCGCCGCGGCGGCCTCGGTTCCCTCTTCGTTCACTTCAACGAATGCTTTGTGTATCGCCTCGTCTATTTTAAGGTCGTTATTTCCCGTCATTCCCGAAAAATCGGCGGCATCGGAAAAAGCGGTTCCAAGCCCCATCTTCTTCAATACTCCGGACATGGTATATTGGGTCTCAAATTTGAATCTCGGAATATAGGCGTCCACTCTTTGCTCTTCAAGCTCTCCGTTAATCTCGGCAAATTTATCGGCGTCAAAACCGCTCGCCAATTTATCAACATTGCCGTCTTTGGGCAGTAGGAATACGGCGGTCAGATCATCTCCGGAATAGGGCGCTTCAAGCGCTTGGTATTCACCGTTCTCCGCATACCCGAAGACAGACCTGTTATCGGTTCGGCTCATCATCTGGACCTTCACCGTTCCATCGTTGTCGGTTTTAAAATTTTCTTCCCTCGTGTTCTCTTCATTAAAACGTTTTACCCACGTTCCCTTGAAATAAATGGCATTTGTGAGTATCGCCCGGGTATCGCCGTTTATCGCGCTCGCCGGAATAAGGTCTGTTATCTTTCCGTTCGTTTTTTCTTTAACCCAGTCGTTTATCGTTTTACTTGAAGCAGCCGGATTGCCGAAATCAAGATTTCTTAACTCTCCTCCGTAATAATTCCTGACGGCCGCGAGATAATCGCCGAGGAACGGATAGTCTTTTTTCGCCCAAAAGGCGTTCGCGTTGCGGAGCTCGTAATCTTCGCTTCCCGCGTTCAAGCTTTCGTTCAAAGCCGCGTATTCGCTCCGGACAACGCCCATATCCGCCGGCAGATGGAATGTGTACTTTAGCTCCTCGGCGGTTTGCCCTCTGGCTCCGTCATAGACCATGGCAAAAGCGCTGACCATGGAAAAAGGAGAAAAGAATATGTTTCCGTCTTCGCCCTTGATTTCATCGTAAAAATCAAAAGCGAATAAATTGTTGGCTTCCGCTATGCTGCCCGAACTGTATTCTGTAAGCCTCTCTCTGCTTACCGGTGATGAGCCGTTGTAATAAAAGAACAGCGCCCCGGCCATCAAAATAACCAACCCTCCCGCTAATCCGATTATTTTCCAATTCAATTTTTTAGTCATTGGTATTGGATTAATCTTACCAAAATAATAAAAAGAGCCCTACTGGCTCTTCTATGGTGGGCGATACAGGACTCGAACCTGTGGCCTTCACAATGTCAATGTGACGCTCTAACCACCTGAGCTAACCGCCCCCGTGAGTACCATAATAAGGCGTCCTCTGGTCTTTTTCAACTACGGATGAGTCCGGGAAAATCTTCTCACCATCGCTTTTCCGGCTTCCACGAAAGCCACATTGAATAACGCGAATGCCACTACTCCCACAAGCCAGATTGGCGGCAGCGGCACTGTTTTAACAAAAGATCCGATAAACGGAACGTATATGGCGGCCATGGTGAGAATCACTCCCACAACGAATCCGCCGACAAGGAACTTATTGCTGAAGATATCATATTTGAACACGCTCTTCTTGAAATTTTTTATGGGAAAAACGAGGAATAAGGTGTACATCGCGAACGCCGCAAATATGAAAGTCCGGACGAGATTCTCGTCGTGTCCGGCTCTTAAAAGCAGATAATAAATGGCGAAGAGAAGCGTGCTGGACACAACTCCTATCACAAGTATCAGGAACCGCACGTACCGGTCGGAAAATATTCCTTCTCTTCTTCTTTTTTCCGAAGAAATATAGTCGCCGTTATCTTCAAAAGCGAAAGCGACCGCCGGGAAGCTGTCGGAAAAAATATTCACGTAAAGTATCTGCAGGGCGTTTATCGGTATCGGCACGCCGAAAGCTATCGCTCCGCCGATGAGCATCAGCTCGTCAAGCGAATCAGACAAAAGATACACGACCACTTTCTTTATGTTGTCTATTATTCTTCTGCCGCCCGCTATCGCTTCCACTATCGTTTCAAAATTGTCGTCCAGTATCACGAGGTCCGCCGCTCCCTGCGCCACATCCGTTCCGGAACCAACCGCCACTCCGATGTCGGCTTCTTTCAGAGCTGGAGCGTCATTCACTCCGTCTCCGGTCATCGCGACAAGCTCCCCCATCCGGCGGAACGCCGCCGCTATTCTCGTTTTATCTTCGGGCGTAACGCGGGCAAAGACAACCGCCCGCTTGGCTGCGTATTCCAGCTCGCTCTCGTCCATCTTCACAAGGTCGTTATGGGTGAAAACGTTTTGCTTCTCCGGAATCAGGCCAACCTCTCTCGCGACCGCCACCGCCGTTCCGATATGGTCGCCCGTTACTATCACCGTCCGCACTCCGGATTTTCCGATGCGCGCTATCGCCTCTTTCACTCCGGGACGCACCGGATCGGAAAAAGCCAAAAGACCCATGAATTTGCCGTCTAAAGCGGCGGCAAGCATCCTATATCCGGAATAAGCCAGCTCTTCCGTCTGAAGCAGTATTTTATTCTTCTCCGTTATCCCGAGACTGGAAAATTCCAGCACCGCTTCCGGCGCCCCCAAAACAGCCTCTTTTCTTTTCCCTTCCGATTCAAATTCCACTTTTGAAAATTTCACAGCCGAATTGAAAGGATCTTTTGCCAGAATCTTCACACCCGAAAGGACCTCTTTGGGATTTATTCCGCGTTCTCCCGCCGCCCGCAAGATGGCGGCTTCAAGCGGTTTTCCGACAATCACCCACTTATCCGGAGACTCGTCCGAATTTTCCGCTATCGCGTCAATATTCAAGATAACCTGGGTGATAAGCGCCTTCTCCGGTTCGTCGGATATCACCTTTGATAGCTTCATCCTCGCCTCGGTGAGCGTTCCCGTCTTGTCGGTTAGGATCACGCTCACGCTTCCGAGCGCCTCCGCTGCCAGCAGTTTTTTGATCACTCCTTTCCGTCTCGCGAGTTTTTCCACGCCTATCGCCAAAATCACGGTAAGCGCTATGGGTAATCCCTCCGGAACGGCGGAAACTGCCATGGCAACGCCTATCAAAAACATATCAAAGACTTCGTATCCCCTGAAAAGTCCGGCAACAACGACCGCCGCTATCATTATGATTAAGACAACCGCCGCAACGGCGGAGAATCTCCCTATTTCCCGCTGGAGAGGTGTTTGGTCTATCCGCTTCGCCGCCACCGCCTCGGCGATTCTCCCTATCTCCGTCGCCTTTCCGGTTCTCGCGACAACCGCCGTCGCTGTTCCTTCGGAAACGAATGTTCCGGCAAAAAGCATTGAGGTCTGATCGGATACAGGGAGTCCTTCTTTCGTCGCTCTGCCGGATTTATCAGTGACCGGAAGCGATTCGCCGGTCAGGATTGACTCATCAACGGCAAGCGCGTTTGTCTCCAAAATTCTTAAATCAGCCGGAACGTGCGTTCCGGCGAAGATTTTAACGATGTCTCCCGGAACCAGCTTCTCCGCCTCCACTTCCCTTTCGGCTCCGTCCCTTATTACCCTCGTCCGGTATCTTATGTAAGAACGGAGATTCTGAAGCGCCGTCTCCGCCTTGTTCTCCTGATAAAATCCCATCGCCACGTTCACCGCCATGGCGGCGAAAATAAACAGGCTATCCTGTACGTCTCCCATCGCAAGCGTTATCGCCCCGGTGACGGCAAGGATCATTATGAAAATGTTTTTAAACTGGCTCGCTAAAAGCTGAAGCTTCGTAAGCTTCATTCCGGACGGAAAACTGTTTTCTCCGTATCTCGTTATTCTGATTTTCGCGTCTTCGGAGCTTAATCCTCTTTCCGAAGTATTGAACAACCGCAATACATCCTCCGCCGGAACGGAGCTGAATTCGGCTGTCCGGTAATCATCCATAAAATAATTATAAAATAAAAACCCTGCCGGCGCCCGGTTGATTTTATCGGTTCAGGGAATTAATATGTGTCCTACGGGCGTATAGTTCAGTGGTAGAACGCTGTCCTGATAAGACAGAGGTCCTTGGTCCGATTCCAAGTGCGCCCACCGGAGTTTTATAACCCCAGCGCGTCGTAAGTTTCAAAATTGAATTTTATCGGCGCCGCAATGGCCGGATTGTCCCCGGCGGAAAGGAATCTGTTCAGATTTCGGCTCAAAACGCCGGTCAAAATCACCGCCGTGATTATGGTGGCAGCCGCGAGAACGAATCCCAGCGCGATTATTATGCTCTCTCTTTTTATCTTCTTCTTCGCCATTGTGGTTATTCGCTGAAAAAAACTTCTCCGGAAAGTATCGCCTGATAAGCGGTTGTGTTTATTCCCTGGGATAAAAATTCCAGGCTTTTCACGCGGGTAAAATACCGGCTTGATTCAAACGCGTCCAAAAACGAAAGAACAGAGGCATATTCTCCCGAAACGTTGATCACAAACTCAACCTTGCTTGGCGCCGCGGGCGACTCCGACGGCAGCTCGTTTCCAAAAGTGAAACTTGGCGTCAGACCTTTTTCCCTGGCAATCCGGTTCATTTCTTCCGAAAAAACGAAAAGAGATTCCCTGTTTGGCAGAGCGTTCCGCAGCTGATTCACTATTACTCCCGCTTCCGCCGCGTCCTGGCGAAGCGCGCTCAAGCTGCTTATTGCCTGCGTTTTCGCCGCCGCGGCGTTGACTGCCTGCTCTATTGACTCACCGACCGCCTTTAAGTCACCGAAAATAAACATCAGCAAGCCGGCGACAAGAACCACCATGCCGATGTTTATTCCAAGCTGTATGGCGAATTTTTTCTTGAACTCACTCATCGCGCCTATTCTAAACTCTCGCTCTTTGATCGGATATGCCTTTATAATAACACGAATGGAAACGATTCCCGGCATATTGGCGGAAATTCCGGCGCGTCCGGAAAAGCTTTGGACGAAAGGAAAAATCCTTGAGAACGGGTTTGAGGGAATCGCCGTTGTTGGCACAAGAAAAGCGAGCGCCGAAGGGATCGCCATCGCCGAGGAATTCGCCGGAGTCTTTGCTTCCGCCGGTCTTCCGGTCATAAGCGGCCTCGCTCTCGGTATTGATTCCGCCGCCCACCGCGGATGCCTCTCCGTCCGGGGACGCACCGTGGCGGTGTTGGCCGGCGGAATCAAAAAGATTTATCCCTCCGCTAATGTTTCTCTTGCCGAAAAAATAATAAGCTCCGGCGGTTCCGTGATTTCCGAGTTTGAGGATGAACCGTCTTATCCGGATTTGTTTTTGAGAAGAAACCGGATAATCAGCGGACTTTCCCGCGCGGTGGTCGTGATAGAAGCGCCGCTCAAATCCGGCGCCGTTTCAACCGCCGCTTGGGCGGCGGAACAGGGACGGGAAGTCTTCGTGGTTCCGGGGCCCGTAACCCACCCCAACTACAAAGGCTCGCACAAGCTTCTGCGGGACGGCGCCCGCCTGGTCGCCTCCCCCGAGGACGTCCTTTCCGACCTTGGGATTGAAAAACCGGAAAAAAGAACCTATGAAACAGCGGATATTTCCGAAGACGCCGCTATAATAATGAAGTTGCTTAAAAGCTCCCAAAAAGCGGTTCCGATTGACAAAATCGTCTCCATGACTAGACTGGAACCGCAAAAGGTGCTGTCGGCCCTCACGGAACTCCATATTATAAATGAAGTAATTGAGACTCCGTCCGGGTACTCGCTCGCCTTTAAAAGCTGATTATGCCCGCGAAAACCGCCAAAAAAACCTCTTCGCCGAAGACCCGCTCCAAAAGCTCCATAAGCCGGCGGATTGCCGGCGGAACCCGTCTCGCTTCCGGTTTGCCGGGGTGGACCCTGGTCATAGTGGAGTCACCCACCAAGGCCCGCACCATCGGCGGGTTTTTGGGTAAAGATTATAAGGTTGAGTCCTCTTACGGGCACGTGAGGGACCTCCCGAAATCAAAGCTCGGCATAGACGTTGAAGAAGGCACCTTTAATCCTCAGTATGTCATTCCTACCAAAAACAGAAAAAGGGTCAACGAGCTGAAGAAAGATGCGGCAGCGGCGGAGAAGATCATCCTCGCGACAGATGAAGACCGTGAAGGAGAAGCTATCGCCTGGCACCTCGCGGAAGCGCTGGATCTCGGAGGCAAAAAATACGAACGCATCGCTTTCCACGAAATCACTCCCGAGGCCATTCGGGAGGCCCTCTCCCATCCGAGAGAAATAACCCTTGATTTGGTTGACGCCCAGCAGGCAAGAAGAGTCCTTGACCGTCTTGTCGGATACAAGCTTTCCTCATTCCTTTGGAAAAAGATTATGGGACGCCTGTCGGCGGGAAGAGTTCAGTCCGTCGCCGTTCGCCTTGTCGTTGAACGGGAGGAAGAAATAAGAAAATTCGTTCCCGAAACCTATTGCACTATTAAAGCCGTCTTCAAAGCCGAGTCCGGCGAATTTGAAGCATCTCTTTTGAAAATAAACGGCAAATCAATTCCCAAACCGGGAATCGCCGATGAGGCGCTCGCGGACAGACTCGTTTCCGAAATAAAAAATTCGCCGGCCTCCGTCTCATCCGTTGAAGAGCGTAAAGTTTCCCGCTCTCCCAACCCTCCGTTCACCACAAGCACCCTCCAACAAGAAGCTTCAAGAAGACTTGGCTGGAGCGCCAAGTCCACGATGATGGTTGCCCAGCACCTTTACGAAGAAGGACACATCACCTATATGAGGACCGACTCCCTGAATCTTTCCGCCTCTTCCACCGCGGCGGCGAAAGACTGGCTCTCAGACAATCTCGGCGCGAATTATTCCGGTTCCGCCCCGCGGTTTTTCAAGACAAAATCCAAATCCGCTCAGGAAGCGCACGAAGCCATAAGGCCTACCGATCCGAGGCTGCTCTCGGAGCGTCTCGGTGAAGACGACCGCTCCAAAAAACTTTACGACCTCATCTGGCGCCGGTTTATGGCGTCCCAGATGCCCGATGCCGTTTTCTCGGCAAAGCGCGCGCTCATATCTTCCGGCAGCAACACCCTTTCCGCCTCCGGCAGTTCCGTTGAGTTTGATGGCTATCTGAAAATATGGCCGTCAAAGTTTGAGGAAAAATCTTTGCCGGATCTAAAAGACGGGGAAAAACTCACCGTCACAAGCGCGGGAAAAGACAGGCACGAAACCGAACCTCCGGCAAGATACAACGAAGCAAGCCTCATCAAAACTTTGGAAGAATTCGGCATCGGCCGCCCCTCCACCTACGCTCCGATAATTTCTGTCATTCAGGCAAGGCAGTATGTTGAAAAAAACGAACAGAAAAGGTTCGTTCCGACCGATGTCGGAGAAAAAGTGAATAAGCTTCTCGTGGAACATTTCCCCGAAATAGTGGATATCGGCTTCACCGCCGAGATGGAGGATAAACTTGACGAGGTAGCGGACGGAAAAGCCGACTGGAAAAAAATCATATCTGAATTCTACGGTCCGTTTGCCAAGAATCTGGAAAAGAAATACGAGGAAGTTGAAAAGGAAAATATGGACGAAGCAACCGATGAAGTTTGCGAAAAATGCGGTCGACCGATGGTCATCAAAAGAGGCCGGTTCGGAAAATTTCTCGCCTGCTCCGGTTACCCGGAATGCAAGAACACGAAGAAGATCGCCCCTACCGCTTTAAAGACCGAATCCGGCGAAGAAATGCCTTGCCCGAAATGCGGAGAAGGAAAAGTGATCCCCAAAAAAACAAGAAAAGGCAGATGGTTCTACGGCTGCAGCCGTTATCCCGATTGCGACTTCGCGAGCTGGACCAAACCGCAAAGTTCGTCTGAAGCCGGAAACGGCGACGCATCGGCTTCATAAGTAAACCGGTTAAAACCGCCTCAGTCAGCCGGCTGACAGGCGGTTTTTGGTATAATTAATCCATTACAGGAAAACCAATAATATGAATACCAAAAAAATAGCCATAATCGTAGGCGTAGTGATCGCGCTGTTGCTTGCCGGATACGTCATTTATTCCGCAGTGACCAAGCAGCCGGGAAGTGAAAATCAGGGAGAACAGAACGCGGAAATAGACACGCAGATTGACCTTGAATCGGTTGATCTCACTACCGTCAATATTCCGGTCCAGCCGGATGCCGATGTCCGCATTTTCATACACGGAGATTTCGGTCCTATGCTTGTCAACAAGTCGGGAATGACTCTTTATTTTAACAGCGAAGACGGGAACATGGAGAGTAATTGTTCCGGCGAATGCGCCGCTGAATATGTTCCCTTTTCTTCCGAAGGTTTGACTATCGGCTCATACATAAGTAAGACCGCTCTCGCCGTTTTTACGAGAAGCGACGGTTCACCCCAGGCTTCCTTTAACGGCAAGCCCCTTTATACCTTTTCCGGAGACGTGTCCGCCGGAGACGTGAACGGTGTGACCGAGGACGGCATTTGGTTTATAGCCCGTCCCCAGCAGCAATAAATAGACAAATCTGGCTTCCGTGGCTATATTTTCGCTATGGGAGTCAAAGAGATAGCGGAGGCAAATCCCGAGAGCCTTATAGGCAAGGCTTATTTCTTCGCCGAGAGAGCTCATAGAGGCCAGCGGAGAGCTTCCGGCGAGCCGTATTTTGAACATACGAGAAAGACTGCGGATATTTTGCTCTCATGGAAACTTGATGATGAAACTGTCGCCGCCGGACTGCTGCACGACGTGGCGGAAGACTCCGCCGACATGTATGGCGAACTCCAAACCACTTTTGGCGAAACGATTTCTTTTCTCGTTGAGGGCGTCACCAAACTCGGTAAAATAAAATACCGCGGAGCCGAACGCCAGAAAGAAAGCATAAAAAAACTGATTCTCGCTTCAAGCGAAGACATCCGCGTTCTTTTGATAAAGCTCGCCGACCGGTATCACAATATGCAGACGCTCAAGTTTCTGCCAGCCGAGAAACAGAACCGCATCGCCCTTGAAACATATGAGATCTATGCTCCTCTCGCCTACCGCCTCGGTATGCAGAGAGTAAGCGGAGAACTTGAAGATCTCGCTTTTCCTTACACGAATCCCGATGCTTACGACTGGCTCCACAAAAACGTCCGCGTCAAATACGAAGACCGCGAAAAGTATCTCGCCCGCATCAAGCCGATGGTAATCAAAGCTCTCGCGGATGCCGGTATCAAACCGCTCAAGGTGGATTTCCGCGCCAAAAGATATTCCAGCCTTTATAAAAAGCTTCTCCGCTATGACATGGACATAGGGAAGATCTATGACCTTGTCGCCTTCCGTATCATCGTAGAATCCGTCTCCGACTGCTATGCCGCGCTCGGCATTATCCATAAACTATGGCCTCCGCTCCCCGGCAGGATAAAGGACTACATCGCCGTGCCTAAACCGAACGGATACAAGAGTCTTCACACGGTAGTCATCGCCGTCGGAAACAAAATAGTGGAATTTCAGATAAGGACGCTTGAAATGCACGAGGAGGCGGAAAACGGAATCGCCGCCCATTGGGCGTACGAGGAGAAAAAAGGAACGAAAACTTATGCCGAAAGAAGAGCTTCCATGGCAAAAACCGCCGACATTGAGTGGGTTAAAAAACTCCGCGCGTGGCAGGAAGAAAGCGATGGCTCGTCCGACGATTTCATGGAATCAATGAAGATTGATTTCTTCAAAGACCGGATTTTCGCCCTGACGCCGAAAGGAGAAGTCGTTGACCTCCCTGCCGGATCCACTCCGGTGGATTTCGCTTACCGAATCCACTCGGCAATCGGAAATCAATGCGTGGCAGCCAAGGTGAACGGGGAAATAGCTCCCCTCCGCCGGGAACTGCGGTCAAGCGACATCGTGGAAATAATCACCCAAAAAGGAAAGAAGCCGTCATCGTCCTGGCTTGAATTTGTCCGCACCTCCGAAGCGAAAAGCCACATCAGAAAAGCCCTGAATAATAAAACCGGAATGGCGTTCGCTTCCGCTCCGCGCAAAACGGAATTCCGCATAACGGCGGAAAACCAGTTGGGACTTCTCAAAGACGTCTCAATCATTATTTCCCGTTCGCACGTTAACATCGCGAGCGTGAGTTATTCCGGAGAAAACCGCGAAAAATACCACACCATCAAGGTGCTCTGCGACACCGACGATCCGGGTAGAATCCAGAAACTGATGCTCAAGCTTAAAAGCCTGAAAGCCGTTAAGGAAATTGAATACCGGTTCGTTTAAAAATCTTCTCCGGAAAGCCTGCCGATGAGCGCCGAAAGCTCCTCGGGCGAATAGTAGTTTATCGTTATCTTTCCCCTGCCTCCGTTGTCGTCTATCTGAGCCTTCGTTCCCAAAAACTCTTCAAGCCTTGATTGCAGCGATATGAGTTCCGGATTCAGATAATTTCCCGATGGTCCGGTCTTTTCTCTTTTTATGGTTGCCTTAAGCTCCCTGACCGACGGCCTTGAATGCAGTATGGATTGGAACATGTCCTTCTGTCGCGCAATGTCGTCTATCTGAAGCAGCAGTCTCGCGTGGCTTTCATTTATCCTGCCGTCCTCAAGCGCCTGCTGTATTTCCGAGGGAAGATTCAAGAGCCTTAGGGTGTTTGCTATCGTTTCCCGGCTCTTGCCCATCCTTATGGCGATTTCCCGCTGGGTAAGCCCGAACTCGTCCTGGAGCCTCGCGTAACTCCGCGCGGCTTCAAGCGGATTGAGATTCTCTCTTTGGATATTCTCTATTATCGCGAGCTCAAGGCGCTCGCGGTCCATTCCTACGCGCTTTACGACGGCCGGCACGGTCCGCAGGCCGACCTTCTTCGCCGCCATAAGCCTTCTTTCTCCGGCGATAAGCTGATAAGTCACCTCCGTTCCGCTTTCGGTCTCCTTTAAAACCTTCGTGACGACAAGCGGCTGAATTATGCCGAATTCTCTTATGGAATTCGCGAGGTCGTTCAACGCATCTTCATCAAAATGCCTTCTCGGCTGATGAGGATTGGGAAATATTCTTTCAACTTCAATCTGAAAAACTGAAGCGTTCCCTTTGGAGTAATCCTCTTCCTCCGCCCCGTAATTTTGTTGCGCGGGAGGATACGGCGCTACTGCCGGTTTGGGCTCGCTCTCCTGCATCGCGGTCGGATAATAATTCGGTGCCGGCGGAACGGAAGGCGTAATACTCGGCGCATTCACCTCGGGCGGATGCTGTCTGTATTCGTGAAATTGCTCAGCGGCCGGCCGCGGCGCGGCGGGAGCGGACTGCGTAAGCGAATCCGCCTCAGTGCCGGACGGACCTGTTTCGGCATAAGGGCCTGCCTCGGCGATAGACGGACTAGTCTCGGCGTAAGACTGACGATATCCTCCGGGATAGGTCTGGTCCGAAGCCGGCGCCGGTTGATACGCCGTATGGCTTGCCGGAGCGGACTGAGTGTGAGCCGAACCCGTCTCGACAAATCCGCCGGTCGGCGAATGAGACGGATGATATGACGGTTCTTGATATTGATAAGATGCCGGCTGCTGCGGCAAAGACGCGCTCGCTCCGCCTGCGTTAGCGAACGGAG
>Ga0172366_10000816_pt1 | contig 23534 bp, 25 predicted proteins | sample LakKivSesite69cm_FD_114533 | JGI IMG/M metagenome (GOLD analysis project Ga0172366, IMG submission 114533) | Sediment microbial communities from Lake Kivu, Rwanda - Sediment site 69cm | ecosystem: Environmental > Aquatic > Freshwater > Lake > Sediment | place: Rwanda: Western Province, Lake...
CGGCCTCGAGCAGCTCCAGTGCCACCTTCAAACCTCGACCGCGCAAGTTCAGTTTGTCCGAGAGCCTCGTGAGCATGAGGACTGACTCGTCCCTATTCTTAGGAGCCCCCATGCTCCAGACCATTTCTCTGTAGGACTTGGCAATGGAGGATTTCTTCACGCCGGACACCCTTGATATCTCCTCGAGCGTCCTGGGGTTGTCAAACCGCTTGCAGGACATGTAGAGGGACGCCATGGCCTCAGCCTCCATCGCTCTGCCCTTCACTAGTCCCTTGACGTGGGCTTCCTTGTATAACTCTGCAGCCCTCTCCACCACTGCCCGAGGGCAGTTGAGCTTCAGACCTGCGCTGCTTATCAACCACTGCGCCTTTGGCAGCGACCTGACCTCGGAGGACGAGGAGGTGGAGCGATCCTGCCACCTGGCCAACCTGAGATACCTGTTGGGATCCTGGGAGTCTCCTTCGGTTCTCTTCGTCGGCACTATTTTCGTAGAAAGGCCCCCGCTGTCGAATAGCGACGACCTGGGGGGCCCTATTCTCTCCATCTGTTCCCTCTCCTCGGCGGTGAATGCCCTCCATTCGGGCGAGAAGTCGACGTCGTCCTTGTGAACTACGAGCCCGCAATCAGCGCAAGCGAGCTCGCCAGTGTCGTGGTCGAATAGAAGGTTCTTGGAGCCACAATGGGGACAGATCCTCTCAATCGACATCATCCGCGCCTCCTTTCCTTCAGTATGAAGACGCGGGAGGACTTCTTCAGCATCACGCCCTTGGAGACGGGCTCGACCACCGCTATGGGTCGCTTGACGTTGCCTATTATGTCCCTGACCACCGCAACACGTCTTCCGGACGGGTCGCAGAGGATGTCACCGATCCTCGGCACGGCCGTAAGCCTTACGAGGTATTTGCTCTGAGCTGTTGGACCTTCAACGTCCCCGGCTTCTAAAAGCTTCGCCCCCCCGAGCAACGTGTTCTGACGAACTTATACATCTATATAATCATTCGGTCGACTTGCACCGCCCCCCGGTAAGTCCCGATCCTCTCGGCGATCTTCTCAGCCAACTTGAGCTTTGGCTCATCTGTGAAGATCACAACCCGGTAGGAGACCTTACCGGCATCTCTGGGGTAGACCTTGCCACGCTGGATCTCGAACTTCATGTTGAGGCCCTCGAGAGCTGCCTGCATCTCGGCTTGAGTGGGCATTGGCACCGCTAATGACTTCCTCACTCTTCTGCCCATCAGCCTAGATCGCCTGGAGTCTAAGTACTGAGGGTAGATTATCCTGTGCGGCTCCTTGCTCAGCCTCTTCACTTGGATCCTTCCTCTACTAGGACTCCGTTGAGCGTTCCGTCCTTTCCGGGTTTGGACGTGAGTCTCGCCAGTCCGGCGGAGGTTCTGATCAGCGCCCCCTTGGTGATGATCCCCCTCCTGGCGTAGAGGGGATTCGAAGGGTTCTCCACTAGCTCCAGTATCTTCGCCCTCGTGGTCTTTCCATCATTCAAGCTTACGTTGACGTGACTTGCCGCTCTGACCCTCAGCTTGACGTTCCCGCCCACAACCCTGGTCTTCTGGACCACTTCGCCCTCCTGCGATATCTTCGTCTCGGTGGGCCCGCGGCCCATCTCATACTCACGTAGTCGCCTCCAAGGGGTCCTAGCCCCCCCGGTCCTCTTCTTTTTCTTCAGGTTGGCGTGGTATATGGTCATCGCTTGGCGATCCGCCCTGACCTAGATAAGAGTTTGGAGGGAGAGTGCGCACCCTGTCGGCCTCAGAGAGAGCGACGTTGTGCCACAGCCTCGCAAAGCTTTAATGAACCGAGGTCCGCAATCCCAACCGATGCGGATAGGAGTCAGCATGTGGAGTTTCCACAGGACGGCCATGAGGGGGGATATGAGCGTGGTCGGCTTCGTGGAGGTCGCTCGTGGTCTCGGGGTAAGCGACATTGAACTCCTGAACGTGTTCTGGAAGGAGGAGAGAGAGGAAGTCAAGTCCGTTTCAGGACTTATCAGAGAGCTGGGGCTGTCCGTCTCCGCATATGACGTGGGCAACGACTTCGGCCAGAAGGATCGCTCGGCCTTCCAGGGGGCTCTTGATGAAGTCAAGAGAGGAGTTGACGTAGCACTCATGCTCGGTGCTCCCTGCGTAAGAGTCTTCGGCGCTGAGCAGAAAGAAGGGGTGTCCGGACAAGAGGCGTTCGATCTGATGATCGAGGGACTGTCAGCTGGGGCGGACTACGCGAGGAGTCAGGGCGTCAAGTTGGCGCTTGAGAACCACGGAGAACTGTACGGAACGGGGTCACAGCTGCACGAAATAGTGCAGAGGGTTGGCTCCCCTTATCTGGGGGTGAACTTCGACGTCGGGAACTTCGTCACTGCTGGCGACGACGCAAACTCAGCAATAGACAAGGTGTATAAGCACGTCTTCCATGTTCACATGAAGGACTTCAGGCTGGCAAGAGAGGGGGACGAGGAGGTGTTCAAGGGCGTGGATTCAAAGTCCTATGCCCTAGTAGGACCGGGGGAGGGCAAGACAGACGTGAAGGAATTCATGAGGAAGCTGGGCTCCTTGGGATACGAGGGAGTTGTGTCGATTGAGAACGAGAGCGCGGGCGATGAGCCTGAGAACACCAAGAGATATGTGAACGTGATGAGGAGGTTGGCGTAGTCACAAGGAAACAGGGTCGAAATGTACATATCAAAGGTCGAACTCAGAGGGTTCAAGTCCTTCTCCGAACGGACCGTGCTACGCCTGTCGCCGGGCCTTAACGTCATCACCGGGCCTAATGGGACCGGCAAGAGCAACCTCATAGACGCGTTCAGGTTCGTGATGGGGGAGAATTCTACGAGGGCACTTCGGGCCGATAGGCTCTCAAGCCTGATCTCAGACAACCTGTAGGATAGGAGCAAGAGATCCTACGTGAGGGTGGTGATAGACAACCGCGACAGGCTGATCCCAGTGGACCAAGACGAGATCGTGGTGACAAGGTACGTCAACCAAAGGGGGGAGAGTAAGTACTATCTGAACAGGAAGAGGGCCCCTAGGCTGGTAGTAACGAACACGCTTAGCATGGCTGGCCTGAACCCAAGGGGGTATAACATAGTCGTCCAAGGGGAGATCTCGAGGGTAGCGGACAAGAGCCCGGAGGAGGTCAGGGGGATGATCGAGGAGGCGATAGGCATCTCGAGCTTTGACGAGAGGAAGAAGCAGGCTGAGTTGGAGCTCAGGGAGGCTGACGTCAACCTCAAGGTGGCTGTGAGCAAGCTGGAGGAGGTCAGGAACCGAATCGAGGAACTGGAACGGGAGATGAACACAGCCATCGCATTCACCTCATTGCGCGACATAGTGGGCGAGCTGAAGAGGCACTCACTCTCACACGAGCTGCGGATTCAGGAGTCCGCGTTGAGGACCGTCGTCGGCGAGCTGGAGGAACTCGCCGCCCTGGCGGACAGGATCGAGGAGGAAAGGCGAGCTATCATAGGAGAAAGGAAGGGACTCGTTGAGGGACTGCTGAAGCTCGACCAAAGGTCCGAAGAGGCCTCAAGGGCTGCGTCCAACGAGCTGGCCAGCGCTCTCTCGGAGAGGAATTTGGAACTCAATCGTGCAATATGGGAGCTTCAGAAGTCTCAGGAGACCAAGAGAGGGCTGGTGCCCGAGATAAGCTCGAGCAGGCAGTCTAGGAGAAGGGCATCGGACACATTAGCGGTTCTGAGGAGAAGAAGGAGACAGACGCTCGCCAAGGTCAAGGCACTTGAACTCAGGACTGAGAAACTCGTAGTCGATAGGGATAGGTTGAGGAGATCCCTAGAACGAGGCAAGGCAAGCCTCGATGGCCTGAGTAAGGAGGCCAAGGAAGCAGATGAAGCTCTGAGCCGCCTCAGGATCGAGCTGTCCCAAGCAGAGTTCCAGATGAGGAGGACGGACGAGGACCTAGCCGAATTGAGGCGAGAGGAGTATACGACCGTCGGAGCAAGGAGAAGACACGTGAAGAGATACTCCAAGTGGACGACAAGGTCAGCTAGACTGAGCAGAAAGCTTGAGCAGATGACCCGCGAGGCCCAGGAGTTCGGCGAGAAGCTGGCTGAGAGCCTCTCCAAGGCGGAAAGGCTGGAGAGGGGGGAGATTGTGGTCAGGGAGCTGATGGTAAAGCTGGAGGCGGCAGCGGAGAGGGTGAGGGGGAACTTCGAGAGCGCATTCTGGCCGATCGCGGCAAGCCCGGACGCAGTGGAGCTGATCCTTAGAGAAGCGGGGGTGTCCGTCTCGGGGGTATTGAGGAACCTAGTGCGTTGCCCCTCCCAGCTTGAGCCTGCCCTCGAGGCAACTCTTGGGGATTGGCTTGACTCAGTGGTGATAGGGAAGGGAGAGGACCTCGCCGCGATATTCGTGTCCTTGTTCAACGTGGGGATCGGCTCAGCGAGGCTGATCAAGCAAGGAGAGCCAAGGGAGATCGAGAGGGGAGACGGGAGAAGGCTGATCGACGACCTGGAGTTCCCGCCTGAGCTCTACGAGTTCATGCAGGCTCGCATCGGGGACTTGGTCTTGGCCTCCGATGCGGTTGAGGCGGCCATCCTCTCGAAGAGGGGGGTGAGCGTGGTCACGCGGGACGGGCTCGTGCTGGTCGCGGGGGTCTCTGCCGGGTCGTTCTCGGCGCAGTTGGACAAGTCGAGGCACTTACTCGAGACCCTCAGGTCTCTGGAGTCCGATCTCGCCGAGGCAGGAAAGCTAAGGGAAGAAGTGTTGAGGAGGAACATAGTCGACTTGAGGCAAGGCATCTCGGGCGCCAGCTCATGGCTTGAGAGAGTGAGAGACATCAGGAGCGAGGCCAACAAGGTGTTGGGAGAGCTTAGGGAGAAGACGAAAACCGAGGAGAACCTCCTGCAGGCCTTGGAGGAGAAGCTCAGTGCAACGCGAGACAGGGCCCTGTCACTCAACAAGGGGAGGCGCGGGATCATCGTTCGGCTCGAGAGCCTTAGGAAGCAGGTCTCCCGCTCCAAAAGGAGGAAGAGGAGACTGGGGGCAGAGCTTGCCCTGACCTCCAGCCAAGTGGCCTCTCTGCAGAGCAGCCTCTTGCAGACCGAGGCAAGGATCAGGGCTTCTGACCATGCGTTGGAGGTCTCAAGGAGAAAGGTGGCGGAGCTGCTGAGGCAGGAGAAGGAGGTCGTGGCCAGAAGGGAGGAGATCGTCGCTAGGATAAAGGAGGCGGCCATCGGGCTCAGAGAGACCCATGTCGCGCTCAGGACGATGTCAGCCAGAAGAGCCAGACTGGAGGCCGATGTGTCAGAGCTGAAGAGCAAATTGGAGCGGGTAACCAGCGGTCAGCCGTCCTTCGGTGAACAGAGGAATCGCCTTGCCGATGAGATCCGTAGGGTCGATGTGTCACTTGAGGACGTGGAAAGGAGGGCGAGGGAAACGCAGTCAAAGACTGAGCGAGCTCAGCTCAGGAAATACGAGATTGAGAAGGCGGCTGCTGCGCTTAGGGATAAGGTTGACTTGCTTGGTGGGCCGAGGCTGTTCAGCCCTGAATGGCTCGATCCAAGCGAAGTGGATGCTCTTGTCAAGTCCTTGGAACCAGAGGTGACCGTCGCAGGATCAGTGAACATGCTGGCAGAGAATCAGTACTCAAACCAGGCCCAGAACTACGTCCTCGTCTCTCAGAGAATGAACACGCTGGAGGAGGAGAAGAGGGCCATCCTTGAGTTGATAGCGGAGATCGAGCTCAACAAGAGGGAAGCGTTCATGGGGGCACTTCAGACCGTGAACAAGAGCTTCGGCGAATACTTCAAGGACGTGACTGGAGGATCCGCTTGGTTGGAGTGCGAGGACCTTGACGATCCCTTCCGCGGAGGGCTCAGCGTCATGGTTCAGTTTCTAGGGAAGGGTCCGAGGCTGGTCTATGGTTCGAGCGGCGGGGAGAAGTCAGTGACCGCGCTATGCCTGATACTCGCTCTGCAGCAGCTGAAGCCAGCGCCGTTCTACTTCTTCGATGAGATAGACGCACACCTGGACGCAAGGAACGTGCAGAACTACATCAAGCTGATATCGATCAGAGCATCCGGATCCCAGCTCCTAGTCATCTCCCTTAAGGACGTGGTGGCTTCTGGGGCTGACAGGGTGATAGGCACGTACGTCAAGGGGGGAAAGTCCCGTGTCATGGAGATGCCGATCAGCGCAGTTCAGAGGGTGAGAAGGTGAGTTCGCCCTCCAATGCGTTCAACGTGCTATTCGACATACTCAGCGCGTACAAGGCAAGGGTTTGGGACTTGGACATATCCGTTGCGATAAGGAGCCTGCTCAATCAGATGAGGACGAAGGGATACGTCGACTTTGAGAGGTCTGGGGTGGCGCTCTTGTCCTCTGCCATAATATTCAGGCGAAAGACAGAGGAGCTATTAAGACTTGAGAGGCCCCCCCAACCCGCAGTGGAGAGCCAGGCGATCGCGTATGAGCGCCTCATCCTTCCAATCAACCTACCGATTAGAACCCCGCATTCGGTGGTGGACTCCAACGAGCTATTCACGGACCTAGTGGAGCTACTAACGAAGGTTCTGAGTGAGAGGAAGGGCCCAGTAGAGAGCACGGAGGTGGCCGAGGATCTGGTCGTCCCCGACGTGTTCCTAGAGGGGGTGGAACAGAGGGTGACAGCTTTGGGAGAGAGGATAGCGTTGGCAACCGAGCACGCGGGCAGGGTGATGGTAATGGATCTGTTCAAGGGTCTGGACTACCTTGAGGCGGTAAGGACATTCATAGTCCTGTTGTTCGTGCTGAGTTCTATGGAGTATGAGATCAAGAAGGAGGGTGACGAACTCTGGATAGTCAAAGAGCAGCGGTCCACGAGAGCGTGAGAGGGCCCGTCGAGGCCGTGTTATTCGCTGCCGGAAGGCCCGTGTCCGCAGATGACATAGCCAAGGCAGTCAACCGCAAGAGGGACGCGGTTGATGCGTGCCTTCGGAGTCTCTTGGACGAGTACGCGTCGAGGAGGGGGGGCATCGAGATAGCGAGGGTCGGGAACGACCAATTCGTGATGCAGGTCAGGTCGATGTACTTCGAGTACGCCAAGAAGGTGTCCTCAGGCCTTCCGATATCCAGGGGTGCATCCAAAACTCTCTCCGTGATCGCGGCTGAGCAACCCATTGCCCAGTCGGTGATGATACAGATCAGGGGAAGGCACTCCTACAAACACGTGAAGGAGCTCGTCAAGGCAGGATACGTCGAGGCGAGGAAGGCCGGAAGAACGTCGATACTGACCACCACCCAGAGGTTCAACAGGTTGCTGGGTTGTCGCGACGCGAAATCAGTTAAAAAGGAGATGGAGTTACTGCTGCGAAGAGAGCAGAATGCAACTGGTGCGAGTCCGTCCGAACGAGCGAAGAGTGAGAGGGCTGGCCGCACAGCTGGAGAAGACATCGATAGACAGGCTAATCCTGACAAGCAGGTCTAACCTGTTCTACCTCACGTCTCTCTGGCCCATTGGTCAGACCTTCCTATCAATCTCAAGGTCAGGACAGCTAGAGGTTTTCGGGTCCAGGCTTGACTTCTTTCTCACAGAATCCGACGAGGTGAAGGTATTCGCCGGAAGAGGAGAAGCGGACATACTAGAGAGCATGAAGCGATCAATCGCTGCGGCTGAGGACAAATACGTGGAGGTCGACCATCCGAGTACAGTTAGCGAGAAGCTCCGCGCTAGTCCCGGCTTTGCGATTGTGCCGGGCAACAGAATGGTGGAGCGGATGAGGAGCGCAAAGGACGAACAGGAGGTCGAGTGTCTCAAGAGAAGCGCCGAGCTGGCAAAGGAGGGGATGAAGGCGGCCCTTGAGGAGATCAGGGAGGGCGTGACTGAGAGGGAGGTGGCAAGGGCAGCTCACATCGCAATGGTGGACAAGGGAGCCGAAGAGACAGCATTCGAGATAAGCGTCGGCTCGGGTTGGAGATCCTCGTTGCCCCATGCCATACCAACGGACAAGGAGATGGAGAGGGGTGAGTTGGTCGTCGTGGACCTCGGTGCAGACCTCGAGCACTACAAGTCGGACATGACTAGAACTCAGGCGATAGGCAGTCCCGAGGGGCAGGGGAGGAAGCTGCTCGACGCAGTCATGGCGGCCTATGACGCTTGCCTGGGGGGAGTCGCACCTGACGTGAAGGCCAGCGACTTGGCCTCCAAGTGTGACTCGGTGCTGACCTCAGCTGGTTTCTCTGAGGGGATACTGCACGGCTTGGGTCACGGGGTAGGCCTAGACATCCACGAGGAGCCAACGCTCTCGACGAAGAGCGCGGACACGCTGATAGCAGGGCACGTCGTTACCATTGAGCCCGGGGTCTATCTGCGGGGGATCATGGGGGCCAGATGGGAGAACACCGTGCTCGTGACGAAGGCCGGCCATGAAGTCCTGACCTGACCTATTTCCCGAACCTTCTATCCCTTCGCTGGTAAGAGCGGATTGCCCTCAGCAGGTCTATCTTCCTGAAGTCGGGCCAGTAGATGTCGAGGAAGAACAACTCGCTGTAGGCGCTCTGCCACAGGAGGAAGTTGCTGGATCTGAGCTCGCCTGAGGTCCTTATGATGAGGTCCGGATCCGGGTTCGGGAGGTGCGCAGTGTAAAGGAAGCCCCCGACCAGATCCTCGTTCACTTCCTCTGGAGAAAGGAACCCCTTGGCAGCCAAGGTGACCATCTTCCTCACCGCGTTGACGATCTCCCTTCTTCCGCCGTAACCGATCGCAACGTTCAGGAAGGACCCGTTGTTCTTCGAAGTATCAGCCTCCAGTTCCTCCATCAGCTCGGTGATCCTAGTGGGAAGAAGACCCCTCTCGCCCAAGAACTTCACCCTGACTCCTCGCGTCTTGAAGACTTGTTCCTCTATCGCCTTCTCCAGGTATGTCTCTATCACGGAGAGAATATCCCTCACCTCGTCGGGGGTGCGCGAGAGATTCTCTGTGGACAGCGCGTACAGGGTGACTGCCCCAATTCCCAGTTCATCGAACCAAGAGAGAACTGACTCAAGCTTCCTGGCGCCTTCTCTGTGTCCCTCCAGCCCAGATAGGTTGCGCTCCCTAGCCCACCTCCTGTTCCCGTCCAGTATCATACCTATGTGAGAAGGCATGGGACCCTCTGAGACTTGGTTGAACAGGACAGCCTCGTACAGCCTGCTTATTGGCCATAGGTCAGCCATTGACCTGATGAACCTGAGTGTCCAAGAACTCAACTACGGGGTTCACGACGCCTCTGGACGCGTCTCTCGAGCATCAGGTGCAATCCGGTCACCATCACAAACGATACTATCGAGAGCAGCGCACTGGTGAAAGCGGCGGTCACTACGGATTGGAGGTATCTGTTTGGGTCTATGAGGAAGTCTCCTATGACAAGGGCAAGGGGATAGAGGGAAGCCATGACAGCGGTGGAGATCATCAGGCCCCTTGACTCGGCCCAATCACCTATGAAGAGAGCGGTGGCCCTCCCCAACTGAAGTGCTATGCCTCCTGTCAGGAAGTAGAGTGACGAGTTCTTCAGGAATTCCCCGGCCAGCATGTTGAGCCTGAAGAGCGCCAAGACCCCATCTATTGACCCAAGGTTGGGGTCGATTATGCCCAGTTGGATCATGGCGTTGAACGCGCCATAGAGCCCAAGGACGGCACCGGTCAGGAAGAGCCCATACCCTGCCAAGAAACCGAGGATTCTAATCGCAAGCAGGTAGGCTGGCAGGGGTATGGTGAATATGGACTTGACCCTCTGGACTATGGCTTTGTCCAGCGACATCCCTTTGACGAACGCGGTCAACCCTAGAAGCATTGAGATTATCAGAAGGGCGGAACCCAGCTGTCCGGTCGAGGCCAAAATGGAGAAGATCATCAACGAGAGCCCCGAGAAGCCCAGACTGTACCGCTTGAACCTGTCATCTGTGAAGAGCATCTTGAGGTATCTTCCTATGACCACGTAGGATTCCTCCACGCTCTTGCTGTGTTTCACGACCACCCTGACCACGCCCGAAAGAGGGAGCTTCAGCTTGAGGATTGGGATTATGTCTTCGTCCCCAAAACCATCCGTCACCAGATACACGTCGGTGGGACGGAACTCCTTCGACAGGTTTGACACTTGCTCAAGGACAGCGCCCGAAGAAAGCAGAACTCCGTCCTTTGATCCGGTGACTATGGCGACCTCCGCTGCGTCGCTCTTCGGGCGCAAGGAATCAAACGTCTTGACCGAAGCAAGTATGGCGTTCGAGTCTGATTCCTCGGGGTCGGCCAGCCCCAGCTTGATGCCGGCGGAGAGCACGTTGTCGCGTCCGACCACAGGGGACGTGATACCGGTCTTCTGACCTATGTCGTCATCTAGGTCAACGCAAAGTACGAGTACCCTCCTTTCTTCACTCTGGCCCAAGATGTCCTACTTGTCCGATGTCAACGGAGTCGAGGCAAGAAAAACCTTTCCTGTTACTGCGGTTTGGAACTTAGACAAGAAGTAACTTCTCAGCTCGAACTTTTCATCTCGTAGTATATGCGAAGTTCATCCAATGAGAGTGGCTTTCCAGCCTTCATCTTCTGGTCGACCTCTTCGGCTACATGCGCCTTGGCATCGGTGAGCTCGTGTTCCCTCCTGACCTTGGCGGTATCGCGGGCGGTCTTGAGCGATGACGCCACTAAGTGAGCCTTGGCATCGCACTCGACCAGTTTCATGAAGACGTCGTTCTTCTTCGAGGCCAGCAGTTGTATCCCTGCCCTGATTGACTCGAGTTCCCTTATGGTCGCCCTCCTCGCCTCCATGGCCTCTATGTACTGCCTGTGGTACTCGTCGGACTGCTGGACCAACAGGCTCCTTCTGGTCCTGAGCGCGTTCACCCCTTCCTTCAGCTCCGCCATCCTGCCCCGGTACTTCTCCGCCGTGCCGTCTAGCTTCCTAGCCCTCTCGTACGCGGCCAGTATGGCCCTTATGCGCTCGATCTCACTGACCATCGAGGACTCGCGCTTCGGGTTGTGGGTCTCCGTGACAAGGCGCCACTCAAGGTCGTTCAACATCCTCCTCGCCTCCTCCTCGCTCAACCTGTACTTCCTCCTGTATTGGTCCACAAGGGATTCTCTGGATTGGATCTCGTTCCTCAGACTCTGAGCCTCAGCTAGCGTCTTCTCCTCCTGAAGCTTGGACTCCTTGACCTGGATGTTGAGTTCATCCCTCCTTTTCCGGTTTTCAGATATGGTTGAGTTCAGCCTCTTCACTTGCTCAAGGAGTTGGTTCTTGCGTTCAATGTGCTCCCTGAGGTCCTGCTTTGCCTTCTCGAGTTCGCCCTCGAGCTCACGCGCTTCCCTTCTGAGCTGGCTGAGTTGTGCGAGGAGGCTCAAGCTGTCTTGGGGCCTTGCCGGACGCCACAGATAAATGCTTTTCCATGCGACCGCGCGCTCAATCGACCGGTCCGCTCCGCGTGTCTTCCCCTTGAAAGAATATCCTTGAGATTGCCGTGTGGAGTTCGATGAAACCGCTGAAATCCAACGCAGACACCACGAACAGCCTTGAGGACCAGTTGAGGTTGGGCAAGGAATGCAGGACGGACTCGGCGCAGATGTACCGCTCCGAGGGGTAGTTCTCGCGGGCGTATAGAAGCAAAGACTCAGGGTCGCGGGCCCAAGAGACGAGCCGTCCGATAGAAGACCTTGGAACGAGATCCCGCTTGGTCACAACTGAGAGGATGGGCAACAAGAGCCTCGAGTAGACGGCTGTCTCCAAGAACATGTTCGCCACGAAGTTCATCGGATCCAACGAGAAGGGAGCGTCGATGAGAAAGGCGATTGACTTGTCGCCCGAGAAGAGCTCCCTGCAAAGCACTAGGCCGCTGGCTCTGAAGGCGAAAAGCTCTATCTGTCCCGGGGTGTCAACGACGAAGAGGTCCGGCGAGGATTGGGATAGCTTGTCACGCATGTCGCCGATGAAATCGGCGAGCATGTCCGTGGCTAGAATCAAAGATGAGTTCGGGCCCAGTCCCTTGGTTCTCATGAGCCCATAGACATCGACGTAATCCCTGGCGTCCAAGACCGGCTCATAGGGGAGTTGCTCCACCCCAGGATCGAGGTTCAACACCTCAACCTCCACTCCCTTGTGATTCAGCCACTCGGCAAACGAATGGGCCAGCGTGGTCTTTCCGCTTCCGGCCGTCCCGACCAGGAATAGCGCGGGCGGCTCGCTCGACCTGGAGGACATAGACCCAGCGCCAAGGTGGGAACTTTTATCCCTTAGATGCCCCCGTTGCCCGCGCAGGGGAGGGTGGTCGGGCCCATGAGCAAAACGAGGGTTCGACTGGAGGACTGTCGGCGCGAATCTCCCTTGGACCGGCTGGGTTTGAGCCACTAAGGGTTTCGGGCGCTCGCTAGGCCGAACTCTTGGAAGGCCCTGAGCGCCATGCTCTTCCTCTCATCAAACTCCATTCCCAGCCTGAGCTTCTCAAGTCCTCTTCCCTCGGCCGTGAGAGTTGCGGCAGCTGTGGCTGTCACGGCAGAGTCCAAGAGATCCTTCCCCTCAACCATTGACAAGGCCATCGCCATGGAGTAGACATCTCCGCACCCCACGTCATCGATAACGTCTACCGGGAGGGCGGGGATGAAGAGCGTTCTTTCCCTGTTGAGGATGAAGGACCCCCTGGCAGACCGGGTCATCACAATCACCTCCGGCCCTCCAGTGACAAGTGCCTCCTTCAGGCTCCTCCTGCAGAAGTAGGGGAGTTCCTCGTCAGAGAGGTGAACCAGAAGTTTTCGCCTTATCCACTGATCGCGATCCTCCCAGTGCTTCATGATCAAGGCGCCCGTCCTTCTCTCCCTGACGAACCCCTGGACCTCAATCGCTGTGGCGGAGGCAAGGCCGAGTTCAGCGAGACTCGGATCTACCTCGCCGAGAACTGGGGTTATGTGGACCAGGTCAAAGCCCTCAATAGCGTCAGGCTCGACCTTGATGGGAGGGCCACCTACGGAGATCACCTCTTGGACCCTCCTGCCGTTTTCCACGAGCGAGTTCACGAACTCGATTGAGCTCGGTGCCCTCTCGGCGACGACCGTCACCCCCTCCGACTCCATCTCGCTCAAGGATTCAGGGCGAATGCTTGGCCCCACGACCGTTCGAAGCTGAACCCGCGCACCGAGTCTAGTACCGGCCAGAGAGCAATAGTATGCCCCACCGCCCACCCTCCTCTGCAGGGTCCCGGCTGATTTGATCACGTCAAGCGTCAGCCCGCCTACGACCAACACGCGAAGCGTCAATGTCCCCCCTGATACCAGCAACCGCTGCCTTTCCTCACGAGCCACGCGTTCGCAGCACCAGCGTCCTTTGACTCCTTGACGACCCTCTCCCCGTCCTCCCTGCTTTTGACTAGGGCTGCCAGGCTTCCTCCCATTCCTGCCCCGCTTATCTTGACCCCAAGAGCCCGGCCTAGGTAAAGCGCAGCATCTCTGATCACCTCAAGTCTGGGAGTCGAAACCTCATAGAGATCCCTGAGCAGCTCATGCTGGACGTTCATAACCTCCCCGAGCGACTCAAGGAAGGGCCACCCGCTCTGAGCTAGCCTCGCTGCCCTCTCCTCTCCCAAGGAACTCCTCGCTGACGACATGCTTACTTTCCTCTTGGCGATTATGTCCAGCGCAAGAAGGGTTGAGCCGTTCATCTGAAGGGTGAACATGATCCTGTCGGCTGAACTCCTGGGTAACAGGAAAAGGTACCTTGTGATCTCCTCCCTGTGTATTGACTGCCAATCCGCCTCCTGGCAGTTGCCCCCCAGCCTCGATTTCAGGTGCTTGCTAACGGCTGAGGACGAGATCAGCGTGGAGAGCCCTCTGTCTATCTCTCCCTGTCTGACGGGATGTATGGACTCGGTCCTGTGCTCCTCCCCTGAGTCTATTATCACGAGGTCCAAGGGAGGTGTGTCCAGATACTCGACGCTGACCGTGGGCCGTTGTCGGATGACTATCATCCCTCCGTAGGCCGAGGAGTACTGGTCGAGCCGCCCGCAAGGAATGCCCATCTCCACGTTCTCTGACAAGAAGGCGTACTCAGCTATGTCACGCAAGGTAAGGCCCAGCGAGCAGCAGCCGTTGAGCAACGAAAGAAACGCGACCTCCAGAGCGCCGCTGCTCCCCATCCCGGACCCCACCGGTATTTGACTCCTGACAAAGATCCTCATTCCTCCGAGGTTCTCCACCTTCGCGAACTTCCTGACCGTCCTGATGACCGAAGCTAAGTACCCACTCGGATCCCTATCCGTGTTTGATGGATGGGATAGGTCTACTTCGAAATCGCCCGATCCGGCTGAGGAGGCCAGCTCGTCTGATCTGATCTGCAGCTTGGGCTCCGCGATATGTGTGGCCAACATGTACAGTCTGAGATCAATTGCCATTGGGACCGCCGGTAGTCGCTTGTAGTCCTGGTGCGTGTTCAGGAGGTCCGCTCTTCCTGGTGCCGAAGAGACGAACTTCGGGGGCTCGCCCAGGAACTCCTTGGCCCTTTTGAGGAAAGGCTCAGGCACAGCATGGCTCAACGTACGGACACCTCTCGAAGCTCGGCGGCTTTCTCCTCAGGAGCGTAGTCGTAGGTCATGGTCCCGGCTCCAAGTTCAACGCCGGCCAAGAATTTGAGCTTGTCCCGCTCTCGGTACTTCGGGTAGAACTCCACATGGAGGTGATAGTAGTCCGATGCTGCGCGATCCGTCGGCTGTTGGTGAAGGACCATCGAGTAAGCCATCTCCCTGTTGAACAGACCGTCCAGCCTCGTCACGACCTGCTTCAGTGACTCCGATAGACCGAGCTCCTCCTCGTGGGTAAGGCCCATGAGGTCGGGCACATGGCGTTTGGGGTAGATCGCGACCCCATACGGCATTTTCGGCGCGAACGGGATGAAGGATACAAAGGACTCGTTCTCAAAGACCACGCGGGCTCCAGACGAGATCTCCGCCTTGATCACATCACAGAAGAGACAACGGCCCTCCCTCGCAAGGTATCTCCTCGAGCTCTCCATCTCCCTCCGTATGAGTGGCGGCACGAACGGGAAGGCATAGACCTGACAGTGGGGATGCTCAATGGTGACCCCGATCTCCTTTCCTCGGTTCTCAAAGATGAGCACGAACCTGATTTTGGGGTCGCCAGAGAACTCCTTGTATAGCCCCTCCCAAGTCTCGACTATCTTCTTCACGTGAGCAACCGGCATGCCAGCCAAGTGCGTTGTATGGCTCGGGCTCAGCACGATCACGAGGCAGGCCCCGTATGATTCGCCCATCCTGTAGGGAGGAATGCCGAGCTCGTCCGGAGGCGGCGGATCCCTCATTAGACTTGGGTACTTGTTCTCCAGTACGAGAACGTCCCAGTTCCCATCCGGAACTTCCGCGGATCCCGGGCAAAAGGGGCATTGGACATCCTCCACGTTGGGTCTCTCCCTCCTTACAGCGGAGACCAAGACCCACTCCTCCGTGGTCGGGTTCCAACGGAGTTCCATGGGACCAAGAGCTGGCCGAACTCGTATATTAGTTCGAGATGCCGGGGCTGCATTGCCATGCCTCAAGATCAGGTGAATCAGTGGATCAACAGCCTTGGTCTCCGCACGGTCAGAGGAGGGGAACCGACGCGCGGATGAGGCGTCACGCCGACGATGATCGGGCGCTGAGAGACCAATCGTTAAATAGGTTGAGCCTAACGGATGGGCGAAAGGAAATGCCAGGGTCCTGTTCCAAGAAGCACAAGGCCACGACCAAGAAGAAGAAAAAGAAGTAGGCGTCGGACTCCCCTGTCACACTTGGGAGTCGTGAGCGCCGCTTCTTCTCCTGTTTCAGGACGACTAGATCCAAGAGGCGATGGCGTAACCTATGAGAAAGCTGGCGAATATCGAGGAAAAGTTGACCAGGTTGTTGTCGATGAGTTCGTGTCCCCGGATCTTTCGAGTTGGCCTTCCGCAATGAATCCTCCGTTCGGTCATCTTGCCGCAGACTTCACAGGAGTATATGCCTTGGACGGTTGCTCCCATGACGCTGTCGATCATCGTTCCGGAGAATCCGCCGACAACTGATGCGACCATCCTCGTCAGAGGGGATATGCCTCCGAGCATTCCGCCGACGCCGAGCCAGTCGGTCAGTGCCACTGAAACGACCCCGATTGAGGCCGAGGACAGCAGGGCGACGAAGGTACCGAGAGGGGTGACCCCTCCGGAGGCACCGCGTTCCACCTGCTTTCTCAGATCAGTTATGAGCCTGGGCTCACGCTTGCTGAGGAGTCCTATCTCTGTGGCAAGAGTGTCGGAGAGACCTGTGGATACTGACGCCAAGTATGCCCCCACGAAGCCCCTTCCGCCCATGAGTCCCTCGAACAACGCTGCAGATGAGGCCCAAGCACCGTTGGCTATCACGTTGCCCCATTCCCTAGCCCCACCCTTCTCTTGGGCGACTCCCATTCTCCTCTTTCTCTCGTACCTGAACCTGGTGAAAACGGCCGCGACAACGTGAAAGAACACAGCCACTCCGAAGGCGTTCCAGTCGCCATACATCAACACCAAGCCGCCTAGGATCATGCCTGCCAAGAAACCGGACAGCGAGACCGCCCCGAGGAGAAGCGAGACCACCCCTAGTGCCGTGAGCACCACCAGCTTGATCAGAAGGTCTGTCGTCAGTAGGAGAGGCTGAGGCAATCTATCCCGGCGCAGGTATTCGGACTTTTAACCCTTATCGGCCGTGGGCTCGGCCCGAGAGCTGGCTTTCTCAACGATCTCGAGGTCGTTGAGGGTTCTGAGCAGGTCCTCCACGCTTGGCATCCTTGAGAGTCCGACTGGCAGGTTCTCCCTTCTCGCGATATCGAGAGCGATCGGGTCGAGCTCCCTCGGACCGTGAACTATGACAGCGCTCGGCTTGAACGGGAAGACCCTGACCGCAACAAGGGGGGACCTGCCGTGGGTCACGTTGGTGAAAATGAGAGCTCTCTTCGCCGTGGCGCCGAACAGCCTGATGAACTCGTCGCCTTTGAAGTAGAGGATTGCCTTGACGCTGTCAACCACGGTATACCCGAATATGGAGTCCTCAAGGTCGGGCCCTTCCACCAACGAGACGGAGTTCGTTACCTGCAGGAGCGTGCCTATCCTGGCGGGTATGGACAACTCCCTCATGGCTAAGATGACCCCTGGGGGAGGGAGCTCCATCCTAGAGAGCTCGGCCAGCTTGGATCCCCCCCTCTCAATGTCCATATCCAGCAGCGCTTCGACAAAGGTCCTCATGAACTTCGTCCCGGGGTTCCTCCTGCGGCCCCTCTCGTAGTCGCTCAACACTGAGGGGGAAACCCCCATCTTCTCGGAGAGGTCCTTTTGGGCCATTTGGAAGATCATCCTCCACTTCTTGAAGGCCCTGCCCGATTCCTCGCTCAGGATCACGTCCCCGATTATCTTGCGGGCGGCTATGTCTCTGGTATAACGAGTCAATTCGTCAATGGGGTAACTCTCCTGCAAAAACGTTCGGCGATTCGTGAACTGATCGGGTTATATGTGTTGTCTTGCCGGCTGATATGCCGGTCCGGCTCATAAACCGCGTACTCTTATATACTCACGACGCGCACTTTGTTGTAAGAGGGAGGTAATGGCAAAGGGCCTAGGAGTTGAAGGGCCGGACATCTTCGGGACTAAGGAAGCTCTTGAAGAGGCGTTTAGGGAAGAACAGAAGATAACCGCAAGGCTGGAGATGAGGAAGTTCAACAAGCCAATGACGATCCTTGAGGGAATAGACGCGAAGACCAGCGAGCTGAACTCGCTGGCCAAGCGGCTCAAGTCCTACTGCGCCTGCGGCGGCACGGTGAGGGACGGCAAGATTCTGCTCCAAGGAGACCAACGCGAGAGGGCTGTCGAGTTCCTCAAGAAGAACGGGTTCTCAAGGAGTTCCTTCACGACGGTGTGAGGGGCTGGACCTCTAATCCTTTTCAGGTGAGCGGATGACTCTGAGGGGAAATGGAGGTCCTTGAGGCAATAGAGAGAAGGACCAGCGTCAGGTCATATGACGAGACTCCAGTTGCAGAGGAGAAGATCGAGGCGCTCCTGAAGATGTGCTACTCCGCCCCCTCGGCGGGGGATCTTCATCCCTACAAGGTCGTAGTGGTGATGGAGAGGGCGAGAAAGGCGGCGCTTGCCTCTGCATGCCACGGCCAAGACTTCGTCGCAGAAGCTCCGGTGGCGCTGGTGTTCTTCGTTGATCTGCGAGCAGCTGGGCAGGGCTACGGAAGGAGGGGCATTGAGCTCTATTCATTGTTGGACGTGGGCGCGGCCATCGAGAGCATGATGCTCGCGGCAGTGGACGCGGGGTTGGGCACTTGCTGGGTCGGGGCATTCGACGATCAGGAAGTCCACGAACTCTTGGATGCACCTCCGGATTGGAGAGCTGTCAGCGTGGTCTCGTTGGGCCGGGCATCCGGCAGCGTCCGAAGGCGTCCTCCTCCCCCTCTGGAAGGCAAGGCATATCTCGATAGTTGCCGGAATGCTTGGTGACCCAGTTGAAGCTCTCCGAGCTGGCCGATTTCATGCATCGGCTTGAGTCAACGACCAAGCGCCTTGAGATGGTGAGCATATTGAAGGATCTCCTCGTCAGCGTCAGCGATGAGGAAGTCGGGCCCGTCTGTTTCATGTTGCTAGGTAGCGTAGCGCCAGACTACAAGGGCGTTGAGATAGGAATGGCGGAGAAGCTGGTCATGAGGAGCATAGCGAAGGTCGCTCAGTCCTCCGAACTTGAGGTCGAGAAGAAGTGGAAGGAAGTGGGCGACTTAGGGGAGACGGCGCTGCACCTCCTGTCAGCGAGGAGGACGCGAAAGCTTGTGTCGACTGAGCTGTCAGTGTTGGAAGCTTTCAAAGCGGCAACGAGCCTGTCCAGGCTGAGCGGCAAGGGCTCGATATCGGACAAGGTCAACAGCTTCTCGAGGATGTTGGCAGATGCCTCTCCGAAGGAGAGCAAGTACCTCGTCAGGTACGTGACTGGGAACCTGAGGCTGGGAATCGGCGACATGACGTTGCTCGACGCGCTATCCGAGGCTTTCGTGGGTGGCAGGGAGAATAGGGATGCGGTCGAGAGGGCTTACAACATAAGGCCGGACATAGGGTTCATCGCCACGCAACTGAAAAAGGAAGGGCTCAAGGGGATTCGAAACGTGAGGGTCGAGGTCGGCACGCCGATAAGGATGGAACTCGCTGAGAGGCTCAGCTCAGCCTCTGAGATTTTGGAGAAGGTTGGATCCCCGTGCGCGGTGGAGTACAAGTACGATGGCGAAAGAATACAGGCCCACAAGGGGAGAGAAGGAGCCCAACTCTTCTCTCGAAGGCTGGAGAACATAACGCATCAGTACCCAGACGTGGTTGAGGTCATCGGGAAGAGGGTCAAGGCTGAGAGCGTGATATTGGAGATGGAGTGCGTGGCCACGGATCCTGAGAGCGGGGAGCTCAGACCCTTTCAGGACCTCATGAGAAGGAGGAGGAAGCACGGCGTCGAGCAGATGACCGAGGAGATACCCGTGGTTCTGAAGGCGTTTGACATCCTGTTCGCAAATGGCCATGACCTCACGAGGAAGCCGTACTCAGAGAGGAGGAAGAAGCTCGAAAGCGTTGTGGGAGAGGATGACCGCATCCAGCTCGCGGAGAGTGAGACCGTGGGGACAGTCGACGAGATGAACGCGTTCTTCGAGCGGTCCGTTTCAGAGGGAATGGAGGGCATAATGGCAAAGGGCCTCGACGCGGAGTACGAGGCAGGCGCTCGGTCCTTCAGGTGGGTGAAGCTGAAACGAGAGTATAAGAGCGAACTCAGGGACACGCTCGACTTGGTTGTCGTGGGATCGTACGCGGGCAAGGGCAAGCGGTCTCAGTTCAGATACGGGTCCTTCCTGATGTCCGTGTACGATCCCGAGAACGATACGTTCCCCACCATATGCAAGGTCGGGACGGGCTTCTCCGAGGATGACCTTCAGAAACTCGGAGATCTCCTCGAGCACAACAAGGCAGAGGGGACGCATCCCAGGGTGGACTCGAATATGGAGGCAGACTTCTGGTTCATCCCCAGCTTGGTGCTGGAGATAATCGGGGCCGAGATCACGCTGAGCCCGATTCACAAAGCTGGGTGGGGAAAGGTCAGGGAAGGCGCAGGCCTTGCGATAAGATTCCCCAGGTTCACTGGGAACTACAGGTTGGACAAGAAGGTGGAGGATGCCACCACTACGGCTGAGATCATCGAGTTACACAACGCAAGGCTTCAGAAGATAGGCTAGCTCGACGGCTACGCCGGAGGGGGAGGAGGAGCAGCTGGACCTGCCAGTATGGAGAGCTTCTGGTTTCCGAGGAGCAAGAGTATGCCGGGGATGATTCCAGTTATGAACGCGATTATCAGGGTCGTCGCTGAAGATGACGTGGCATAGGCCTCTTGGTAGTTGCCTTGGTCGATCTTCGCTACGATCTTTGGCTGGATCGTGTTGAGTGCTGTGTATATCCCTACTATCCCTACTGCGGCCCAGAGAATGCCCCAGAACATCGCGATGAAGCCGAACCCGAAGACGAATCCAACTCCCAGACCTGCGAGAATCGTCGGAAGCGAGCCGAGGATTATCAGACCCCCGAGCACGATCATTGCGATGTAGGTGTAGTACATCATGTCCCTTGCTTCCTTTGCCAGTTGAGGGCTATACATTGGCGCGTGTTTCGGGAGACCGTTTATAAGCCTTCATGAACTCCTGATCGTCCGACAAAGCGGTTAGGCTTGATGACTGGTCGCAGGCACCGTGCTTGAGGGATATATGGTGGAAAGAAGGGATGATGTCGCAGATGGCCGTCACGGGATGTCCTAGGGACATCGGGACGAAGGAACTCTCCAAGACTGAGAGGGTAGCCACATACGTCCCGAGCTATGGGGGATACAAGGAGAAGGAGCTCAGGAGAGAGATGGATAGGCTGATAAGGGAAAAGGCCTCGAGGCGTCTTCAGTCAGCCGTGGTGACGGTCGAGAGGGCACTCTCGAAGGCGGTCGACGAGATAGGGCCGGACAAATCTAAAGTTATCAATAAACTAATCTTTCGGCTGAATTACATATACAACGAAGTTGCCAAGGCTCCGACAGGATACGTTGGGTTGTTCGACGCCGTGAAGGTCAAGGAGGAGGAGCTAGACGCGTTAATCGACCATGACTTCGCCATGATCGAGCTGGCGGGCCAGATCGAGAACAAGGGGAAAGAGCTCCTAGAGTTGACCATGCGCGGTGACTATGACTCCATTTCAAGGGTGATCGAGGAGCTGCAAACCATCCTCTCGAAGATAGAGGGCACGGTTGACTCCAGGGAGGCCATACTGAGAGAGATCTAGGATCTCCCAAGTGATGGAGTGGTCAGATGGGCGTCCTGAGGGCGTTCTTCGTGTTCCCCGAGGAGGAGATGGATCTCTAAACCGTTTCCACCGGACTTGACGAAACCTGCCTTGAAATGAAGGCCCTGAAGTGCGAGGCGGGGATGGTGGGGTTCTGTTGGAAGCACGGGGAGGAGCTGCGACAGGGCGTCGCTCGGATTTTTATCCCACGATGGAACACTGACCACGGTGTTGTGAATGGCGAAGGTTCATGAGGCGGTCCTGCTGTCCGGGGGCGCTGGAGAGAGGCTAAGGCCTCTGACGCTGAAGATCCCAAAGGCCTTGATTCCAGTTCTGGGCGTCCCCATACTAGCTCGCCAAGTCTCCTGGTTGAGGAGACATGGGGTTAGGAGGGTGGTGGTAGCGTGCGGGTATCTCAGCGAGAAGATAGACGAGTACGCCAGGACAAACGACCTTGGAGTGGAGCTAGAGTTGAGCGTGGAGCGGAAGAAACTGGGGACAGCCGGGGCTCTGAAGCTGGCGCTCCCAAAGGTTAGGAGTGAGGAGTTCTTCGCGCTCAACGGGGACATCATATCCAACGTGGACCTGTCGGCTTTGGACGGGTACCATCATAGGATGGGGGCGATGGCCACTATTACGGTGACTCCCTTCAAGTCCCCCTATGGGATAGTAACTTCGTCCGGCGGGTTGTTGGAGAGGTTCGAGGAGAAACCGACCCTGCCGTACTGGATCAACGCCGGCATCTACGTGATCAGCAGACGGATAGAACCCCGACTTCCTGAGGTGGGCGGACTGGAAACGGACGTATTCTCGACGATGCCGGGGGACATTGCGGTCTACGAGAGCAGGGACCTGTGGGTTCCTATAGACTCGAGTAAGGACCTGAGGAGGGCCGAGGCCATCCTCTACAGGGCCAGAGTCGACCTATAGGTACTTCTTGCAGTTGTAGCAGTACCATCTCTGGTACTGCGCTATCCAAGTGGCGGGCTTCCCACAGGTTGGACAGGTCTGACCTGCGGACGGACCAGCCGCTGCTGGCTTCGCCTCCACCTTGGGGACTTCCATTTCCTTGCTGAGGATGACTATGTCACCAACTGCGCTTATCTCCTCCCACTTCACGTCTAGGGTGGATCCTGATGCGGTCTTGACCTGCAGGGTGATCTCCTTCTGCCCAGGGACCAGGCCAATATCAGAGACAGTACCCACGAGCGTGCCAGATGGATTGTAGACGTGCTTTCCGACCATCTTTGATTGACCTATGCTCGCTGACATCGACCAATACGGTCGGCCCGGAGCATTTTAAGGCTTTTTCGGCATCTTGGCTCAACGCGCCCGCTTTGGCCCGCAAGCGATCTCGTCTGCTCGGCCAAGAAAGGCTTCTTGACTGACCTTGGGTATTATGCCAGAGGCCGCGAACGCATGCCCGTCTCCGAACCCCCCAACCCTCTCTGCAGCTTCGGAGAGCAGGGAGCTGACCGGAGGCGTCGACCCCGAAGATATGGCCTGCGCAAGCTTGGGAGGAACCCTAGCGGATACCTTCGTCCAATCTCTCGTGATTGAGCCGAGCCCAGGTATTTCCGGTTCCACCAGCATGAACCCGAGGAGATACTTGTTGGGATCCGTGAACCTCTTGAACCTCATGATGGAGAGACACGTCCCTATCACCTTCGTGCCCATGCCCTTGAGCATGTCACTGACGTCGACAAACTGAGTCCTCCTCGTCTTCCGGAGCCCGGATGCTCTTAGCCGTGAGAACAGCTCGTTGAACTTTGACCTCCTTTCAAGCTCCCAACGCTCAGCGGACTCCTTGACCTCGTTCGTTATCCCACGCTCAATCGCGTCCAGCGCTAGGCGTGGTCCGCCGCGGTAGTATCCTACTGAGCCCAACGCCGTCAGAAGAGATGAGGCCCTCTCCCTTCCCCACCAACTGTCGCCTGTCTTCACCTTGATGGACTCTCCTCTCTTGGTGGAGGTTACCTTGGCCACTCCGTTTTCTTCTCCATCGCGGAGAGGGATCCTGTTCAGCTCCGATATCTTGCCTGGTAGCTCAGCCGAGCCCACCAAGGCCGCGGGGGCCAGGTCCGAGTTGGCCGCGTCGAGCGACTTGGCGAGGAGGTAAGCAATGGTTGAACTGCAGGCCTCGGACTCGCCGCTCAACCCGGATAACTCCGGGTTCAGATGCGTCAGAGTCGGGTCGTCAACTGACCTTGGGTCATGGTGATCGATCACGACG
>Ga0172366_10000817_pt1 | contig 23534 bp, 16 predicted proteins | sample LakKivSesite69cm_FD_114533 | JGI IMG/M metagenome (GOLD analysis project Ga0172366, IMG submission 114533) | Sediment microbial communities from Lake Kivu, Rwanda - Sediment site 69cm | ecosystem: Environmental > Aquatic > Freshwater > Lake > Sediment | place: Rwanda: Western Province, Lake...
TAGCCCTAGCTGTTCCAGAAGCAGGTGCTGCAAGAGGTTTCATAGAACCTGCCACTCTATCAGCAAAACCTCCAAATTTTCTTCCTATAACATCAGCCATCTCTCCCCAGTTATACTGATTAGCCCTAGCTGTTCCAGAAGCAGGTGCTGCAAGAGGTTTCATAGAACCTGCCACTCTATCAGCAAAACCTCCAAATTTTCTTCCTATAACATCAGCCATCTCTCTTCCATGAACTACAACATCACCTTCTGATAGTTTTGCGTATCCTGAAGAAAGTGTTAAAGCATCAGCTTCTGGTGCTTCATTAAAACTAAATTCAGCTGGTTTATATTTTTCAACTTCACCTCCCAATGCCCTGTCAGCACTTCCTGTAGCACTTTTCATTGCAGCATTTGCGTCATCTATCTTTTTTTCTATTACACTTACATCCTCATCTCTTGCTGCTGCTTCATCACGTTGCTTTATAAGACCTATTAGTTCTGATTCTAAACTCTTTTTTACTTCATATTCCATTCTAACATTTTGTGCGTGATGCTCTGCCATTCCCCCGGTAGCTTTACTTCCTGTATATCCTTTTAATTTATTTTTTAAATCTTCGTACTCTGGTGTAGCTGTTTTCTTTGCTTCTTCCATAGCTATCATTTGTTTTACTATATTTGATACATCTCCTGCTTTTCCACTTGTAGCAAACCTTGATCTCTCCTTATCATCTTTCTCTTTAGCTTTTCTAGCCTTTTTATTTCCTTCCACAAGGTAACCTATACCTGCTGCAGTTTCAGAGGTAGCTGCTAATATCCCTTTAAGTAAGTCCCCAGCTGCAAACTTCAGATAATCTTTGGTTATTTCAGCATATTTTTCTAAAGGTGTTATAGCTCCTATTAATTCTTGTCTATTCTTTTCAGATATCTTAGCGTCTCCCTTATTCAAAGTACCCATATAACTAATAAAGTCATTAACAAGGTCAGTCCTATCACCTTTTAATCCCTTAAGAATAACTGATGGGTTGTTCTCTGTCGCATCGATAAGTTTACCTATCTCCTCATCCGTAGCTCCTGGTGCTGCTGATTTCATTAAGCCTGCTAACCTATCTTTTATATCTGCAAAGGTAACTTTACCCTCAGCATATTGTTTTGTTAAATCTTTAACCTGACTTCCAAACCTATCATTATTACGGATGCTGTCAACCAATGAGGCATTCAACTTCTCATATGTTATTGCTGCTATATCAGCTTGCTGTATTATTCCCTTAAAAACTTGGTTTTGATCTAAACCTGGAAATATATCTCTAACTAGAGCCGTAAGAGATATTTTCTCTCCTGTAGCGTCTGTACCTACATTCTGTAATGCGCCCATAAGCATAGGCATTACATACTTACTCATGTACGGTAAAATAACCTGCCTAGCTCCCATATCATAACTTTTGTCTTCTTTTGTTTGTGCTGCTTGAAATTCTCTTATCAAAGCATCTGTAGCGTCTATCTGTTTTTGTATCTCATTTTTACGTTTAGGGTCTTTTATAGCTTCTTCCCCAAGATCTTTTTTCTTCTTTTCAGCATCAGCTATTAAATTCTCTATGGCTTTATCTGTAGCAGGCCCCGCCGTAAGATTTATAAACTTCCTACGAGCATTTTCATCCATATTTTCAAATGCCGTTGCAAAAGTATCTGTCACTTTAGCCGCATCTTTAAATGCCAAGTTACCTGTCTTATAAAAATCACGGAGTAATCCAGATACATACTTAACATTATTACCATAATAAGAAAGTGACATAGCTGTTGATTCTACTGTTTGATAAAATTTATCAGAACTTATTCCTGCCTTAGCAGCGTCAAAAGATAACTTATTGAAATTTTTAGCTACATCATCTAAAGATGAATTCAGGTCAATCATCTGACTGGTCATGTCCCCACCCATCTTATCAAATGATACCCCAAATTGTAAGCTCATTGCTCTAGCAGATTCTATTGCTTTACCATAGCTTCCTATCTTCTGCATGACTCCTTGAAGAGACATTCCAGCCCCTCCCATAGCTTTAAACATGCTTTGTACCTCTTCTCCCTGAATTCCTAATTTTATATTTCTACCAAGGTCGAAGATCTCTTTATTAAATCTGCCCATCTCATCTTTAACATTACCAATCCCTACAGAAGGACCTGCTAACTCTAAAAAGGTTTGATTCAAAGCTTTCATAAACTTATCAAGTTCATTTACAGCACTTATCAAAGCCTTTACAGCTCCTAGAAGAGCAAATACCCAGTTAAGCTTTCCTATCATAGCCAAACCCTTACTTAAAGCTTCTAACCCACCCCCTAAGAACTTTAAGCTCCCTCCTGCTTTTTTAGCTTGTTCCGCCCAAGCCTTGGTCTGAACTTCTGATTTCTGAACTCCAGCTTGGTCCCCTTTAAAAAATCCTTTAATTCCGCCAGCTGCGGAGCTACCCATACCAGTAAGAGTTTCTAATCCCTTACTTCCAGGTCTTGTTCTTGCAACATGTGCTGCAGCCTCCATTTTAGCTTCTTCAATTTCTTTAGCTTCTTTCTTCTCCAACTCAGTAACTTTTTTAATAACTTGAGCCCGTCTAGCTATCTCTAATCTCTCATCTGGAGTTGTTGCGTTTTCATAATCTCTAGCTAACTTTCTCATAGCCCTTTTTTCACTGGCTTCAAATCTTCCAAATAAGGATCTATCTATATCTACTTTTGCAAAGCTTTCAAATAGTTCTTTTCGTACTTCATTCGTATTTATCTTTACATCCATACCTTTTCCGGTCTTAGCAGCTAACTTCATCTGCTCTTTCATGGATTCCCTATAATTTGTCATTGCCTGCTTAAAGTTACCCTTACCAGACAAGGCTCTAGAAAATCCTTTTCTATATGCGTCTAAATTTTTAGTACTGAATACCTTTTTTCTTTCTTTGTATATCTTTTCATCTCTTTTTAGCATTTTATCTGCTTGTGTAGCATTTACTTTAAGTTCTCGTTCTTTATTTTTATATGCGGCCCTTTCCAATTTATTGGATTTATTTGTTAAATTGTACTTAGTCTTCTCTAAAGCTAATTCTCTTTTTTCTTCTGCTGTTAGACGTTTTGACAAAGAAGATAACTTTTTAGTCAGGTCTTTTTTCTTCTGACCTGCCTTCATATTATCTCTTTCAAATTTCAATAACTTAGCTTCTGCAACTAACTTTGCCCTAGAGGTTTTTTTGTACTTCTTAGCACTTGCATCAATCATTTTATTGTATTCATCTGATAGGTCATTTATCTCTTTAGCAAATTCTTCATGCTTCTTTAAAGCTTCATTGTTCTTCTCAACGGCTTTAGTATAACCCTCAAGTGCTTTTGTGGCTTTAGATATATTATCTAATTCTTCTCTACTTATAGTAGCCATAAATTACCTCTGCTTATTCTCTGGTCTAATTATCTTCTTACTTATAACACTCAAAAACTTTTCTTGTTGGTCATCAGTTGCGTAAGATTCTGTAGACCTTGCCACACCTGAGTACACATTCTTACCTTTGAATTTTGCTTCCACATCTGCATTTGATATAGGTTTAGATCCTTCACTATCATCTATCGGTAACTCTAACATCTTTTTCTTAAACTCTTCTTGCTTCTTTATTATAGCATTCTTAGCTTCTTCTGCTTTTTTTATCTTCTGTTCGTACCATTTCTCCATGAACAAGTCATGTTTATCTTTAACTCCAGTCATCTGCCTATTTAGTTCATGTATTAGGTCTTCTTTAGTTCTTAATGGGGCAGTCCATAACTCTGATTTCTCCTGCTCATCAAGTCTCTTCTTATCCCATCCATACTTTATAACTTCCTCTCTATAAGTATCTATCTCTGCCTTATTATTCTCATACTTACTTGATATAGATTTAGCTCCTTTACCGTTCAAAGATGAAGCTATAATAAGGGATAGATTCAGTTGTGTTGCATAATCTTCTTCATGGTCCAAACTTTTATTAACAACCACCCAGTTTTCTTGGATATTACTTATACCCAAATTCTCTATACCTGGGATGCCATACATATTAGCATTTACTAATAGATTATTATTCAAAGCTTTCCATAAAAATCTGCTTCTTTTTGTATAACAGAATCCTTCTAAACAATCCACAGCGTCTAAGTACTTCAAATGCAAATCTTCTATGTACTCTATCAACTGACTTGTAAAAACGGCTGGGAGCTTTTTATAGAAATCTATCAGTTCCGGTATCCTATTATTTCTGTTTTCTAAGAAATTTGTGCCATTCATCATATATGTAGATAAAGCGAGTCTGTAATAAGTAGACTCTATCTTATCTGATTCGTCCGTATATAAATAAAGAGTCTTGTACTCCTTATCGGAGAGACTCTTTAATATTCCACGGAGGCCATTATAACTAAATTCAAATGTTATGAACCCTTGAAGTACTATGTTTTCAAGGTTATCATAAGCCTCTTGAACTTCCATTTTATATATCCGTTGTGCTTAGTTCTTCTGATTCTGTTTCTTCCGGCTCAGGCTCTTTAGGTATCTCCCTTAGTTCAATCCTTTTTCTCTCTTCTTCGTTATATTTCTTTATTCTTTCCTCTAATTCCTTCTGTCTTACTTCTGGCGTTTTATACCAAACACATTTAGTATTACTTTTTAGTTTCTCTTCTGCTTCCTCTTTAATATCACTATAGACCTCAAAGAGATCATTTATCATACCTGTTGGAAGCGTATCCAAAAGTTCTCTAACAAAAAGGGGCTTTTCCTTCTTTGTTATAGTTTTGTCTGCTTCTTCGATCTCCACCACAGAACCTAATTCCATACCATTTATACTTTTTATGGAATAAGACAAAACATTGATTTGAAGTCTTACAAGATAGTCAGAACCTTCCAAACTATCTAAAGCTTCTTCGTTATTAGCTTTTCTTTCCTCTTCTAAAGAAAGAACACCTAATTCAAACTTAATACCGAGAATCTCAGCTTCTCTTCTGAAATCCAATGACTTCCTAACGGAAGATAGTATGTCACCCATTTTTGTAGACATAAAACAGACTCCTTATCAATGTGAATATCGATGTGAGCAAAAAAAGATTTTAGACTGTACTGCGGAAATTAAAGAGGATACCAGGAGGGTATATAGTATGTATAATATTATATAGATATATGAAAGAGATGTAAAATGTATATGTTATATTATAGAAACTAACCCCACGTCTACTCTCTAATAGCCGCTTAGAAAGTTGCCTGTGCCCGATTCGTATTAATAGACTTCATGATAGAGCTAAGTGCGTTCGGATTAAAGAACGGTGAAGACTCACTTAGTGCTATGCTTGGATCAGCAACAATATCTGTTACGTTAAGAGTTACAGACTCATTAACAAGAGCTGTATCAGATGCGTAACTGGTACTATAATCAGACATCCAGCAACCTTCATAGTACGTGATAATGGCATCCAGATTTCCACCTGTGCCAACATCAAAGTTATCACCTGAATTTGCGACACCGCCCTTGGTCTTTCCAAGGCTGCTGTTCACAGATTCAACGACCATAGGCACTCTACTGATAACGACTTCTTGTTTCAGGTCAAAAGGATACTTGTGATGACGTAGTGATCTTACAAGACCATCTATTCCACCTTTGTACCCAAACACCTGATAAATCATCGTTAAGTATTGAGCAGTTCTTGTAACTGTAATAGTCATAGGATCTGTAAGACCTGGGACTAACTCAGCCACATGGTCTCCAAAACCAATACCTCTTACAGGCTCAATAGCACGGGTCTCAGAGGGATCGAATGCTGCAACGACCCCAACCTGATATGCTGTCCTAGCCCCCGCATCAGCAGGCACTGCATAAAGTTTAGCTTTAGAGCTTATTACGGACATCGTTTCAGGCGTAACGCCATGACGATGAACGTAGGTGTCTCTATCTCTGTAACTAGCCATTTTACATCTCCTTCATATAAACAAACAAGTCGGGTCTCTTAGTTAAAAAGCGCACTGAGCTTCTGAATCTCTTCAGAAGATGCATCTACTTCATCCATACTTCCAGAAAGCTCTATACCTTCAACTGTATAAGTGCTAGCGTCAGTTGCAAAAGCATTAGCTTCTACTTCCTCAGCCTTTTCTAATTTCTTCTCTTCAGCCTTTTCAGCCTTAGGATCTTCTTTCTTCTCCTTAGCTTCTTCGGCTTTAGTTTCGCTCTCTTCGTGCTCATTGGCTTCTTTTTTAACAGCGCCATGAGACTTCTCAACCATCTTTGAATCAAGATATTCCTGGTCGGGAACTTGGTCAGGTTTAAGAGTTGGAGCCTTCTCGCCAGAATGCTGACCTTCAGGCATCTGTGCAGGAGTAAGCTTACGCTTAGTATCACAACAAATAGACTTATCCATGCCTAAAACATTCCTAATAAGATTTGCAGTGATGTACTCGGTAGCTTCTTTGGTCCAGAAAAGTCCAGCTTCTTCTGAAGCTTCAACTTCCTCTGCGCCTTCTTTTACAGGAACCGCACCAGGAGCACCTGCTGGAGCCTTACCAAACATATTTTTTAAAGAAGCCATCATCTGTTGAAGAGTGGTTGCTTTACTAAATTCATCAAGGATGGCTTTCTTCTCTTCAGGGGTTAATTTACGACCAGAAACCTGAGAAGGTAAATTTCCACCGCGCTGATAGGGAATCCAATCTGGTCCCCCCAAACCTGCTGCGTCTACTTCTTCACTGGACTGAACATCTGCTTCGAATTCTGGATTGAGAACAGAAGCAAATCTTTCATCCGTTGTATTACGAAGAGCGAAAGCCATAGCCTTCAAATCTTCAGCCATCGGATTTCCCTCTGCAAAAACCTTAGACATTCCTTCAAGTCTGTCAGATAATGCTATGCGATTCATGAGTTTCTCCTTTTATTTCCTTGGAAAAGTTCTTTGACAACGTGATAGAAGAGAGGTGTTTCCACCCCTCTTACTTATACTATGTTCCTTAGGTTAATAGTCACAACAATCCAGTTCACTGGGAATACAGGACTGTAGAAGCACTCTACATTAAGTGTGCTGGGATCTACGTCACTCTGAGATACTACCGCAGGCTTGTAATCTGTTATCAAATTAGCCTGCTTCAGACTTCTGAAGTATGAACCTACTGTAGCTTGTACCTGAGGTATTACACTTGGTAGATTCTTTACACCAATATATCTGTCGAGCACGTTTCTTAGACCCTGCTGTACAAAGTGTTTAATTTCTACTATTCTCGGATCACGAGTCAAAGGGGTACTCAAGTCCGTAGTTAGGTAGAACATAATCCTAATCACCGGAGTAACTTCTTCAAGTACTGTGCATCCGGCATTAGCTACAAGAGCCGCAGTAACACTATCTAACCTTCTATATAGTCTTACAAATCCTGTGATTGTAGAGCGAGTAAGCGTTGTAGCTATATCAAAAGCTGGTGATACATCTAATCCCGCTACTGCTGCAGCAATCATTGATCCATCCACTAAGTATTCTATACTATTTCCGTAAGGGTCATCTATTGCGATAACCGCTGCATCTGGGTAGATTGCAGTAAGTTTTTCAGTACCTAAAGCTTTAACTTCTTGGATAGCTGCCTCAGGAGTTGTTCCTGTAGCGAATCCAATGATGCTTGTTCTTTCATTCCTATATCTGATGCTGGACTGAATAGCATTTGAACTCTTCAAGTATGTATGAACTTGAGGATTAGTAGACAATGCCTGCATCAAAGAAGGTCTCAGACCGTTTGGCAGAGGTTCACTGAACTCATCGATACCATCTATATAATTTTGTACAGAGGCATCTGTCTGACCTGCTGCTTTCTGTATCTGCTTCAAGGCTACCGCTCTGGCTCCATTCAAGAAAGCCAAATTAGCAGCGACGACAAGAGGATTATTTATATCGATAGGACCAAAGTTCTTAATCACATCGCGCATGTTTGTAAGGAACCTAATCGAATAGTCAGTCTTTGTTCTATCGAAGGATACATAATATCCATCTCCGATAGCAGGCTCATTACCCGATTTTACGTATGTGTACAAAAGAACTGTATCATCTGTGTTATCTACTGTTCCACCAGAAGTGGTACTTACGATAACATTGATACCAGGAACAGCATAAACGGATGGAGTTACTGGATTACCATAATCTACTGTTATATAGTATTTAGCTGCTGTAGATACTGTAGGATCACCTATGTCATAGGTTAGTTTATCACCTCCAGAAACTACCGTACTTGTACTAAGAGCAATTCTGAAACCCGTAGTCTGGTCGATATAAGTCTGACCAAGATATCCAACGTTTGCTCCACCAGTAGTCACAGAACCTGTTCTTCCGGCTACTGTAAATCCAGGACCTACTAACGAAGTAACTGTGAAATCATTATCGATTCCAAAAGTCAAAGTCACTCTTTCAACAGAAGCCTTAACTGGGTTCACCATAACATTGTAAGCACCAGCACCCGCATAAACAGGAGTTACTGTTGTCCAAGGAGATCCTCCAACAACAACTGCTGCGAGAGCAGTACCACTATTTCTGGAAACGATGGTGTACTTACCAACGCCTGGACCTCCAGGTACCTTATTAGTAATGGTCCAGATATCATCTACAAGATTGTTCTCAAAGTATGTGGCATAAACTTTTTCACCTACTGCTGGTGCAGTAGCAAGAGTAATCTGTGTTCCACGTACTTTTGTTATTGTTACTTCGTTAGAAAGAGCGGCATTCCAGTCTGTTCCTACAAAAGCTCTAATCTCATTACCGAGACCTACTCCTGCTGAAACATCATAATCTTCTGTAGGAGTGCCCTTACCTGAACCATCTACAGGCTGAGAAGGAAGAACAAAAGTCTTATTAGTAGCAGATACTACTAATGCGGTAGTAAGTCTACCATAAACTCTATCATCCCTTAAACCTGTGGAGATATCATCGATAAGAGGGTCGGAACCTGCGGTATATATTCCTGTGGCTGTCTGTGAGGACTGACCCCAGTGAATTCTATTAGCACCAGAAAGAACACAATCTGCTCCGATTGAAAAATCTGCAGTGTCCTGGCTAAGTCCAACCTTAACCAAACGATTTACCAATGCGGAAGGAAGGATATCATAAGTGTCTTGCCATAGATTTGTGAAGTATGTTACTGTCACAACTTGACCTATTGCTGGGGCTACTGTAAGACTGAAAGTAGCATTAGCACCATCAAGGTCATTTACTACTGCTTCAATCTCATCTACAAAAACTTGGAAAACTCTAACAGTTCTTGCAAATTCGTCTCCAGGATTTGATCCAGGAGTTGGATTGTAGAGGATATCAACTGTAGCGTTAATATCATCATCAGTGGCTGAAGACCCACCATTATTTCCTTTGCATATTCTCAGACTCTTAACCTTGAAAGTAGTGGCTGTGCCATCTACTTGATCTGAAAGGTCTTCAAGCTGTATATAGGTATCTGTTCTCTTGAAGTAATAGTTACATCTGATGCGGTCCCCTTCTTTTGGGAGAACCACGAGAGTAATCTCTCCGAGAAGAGCGTCTACGGCACTGACTGCAACTGGCTGGTCATTGACGAGGACGACGACATCCTGAGGACGTGTGGCTAAAGTGCCTGTTCCACCACCAGTAACAATTGGGAAATTTTCAACTGTGAAAGTCTTAGAAGTCCAGCTCGATGCTACGAACTGTGGTGTCTCGTCTTCGTCGATGATTAGGTTATCGGCAATGGCTGAAGAACCTCTAATCATCTCAAAGTCACTTACACGCATCTCTTCAGAACCAACACCAACGAAAGCCGGGAATCTAATGTCTCCAGCAGCTGTGGCAGATGTAGATTCAGTAATCGTTCTGGTAAATACCCCAGGGAATGCAAAAGATTCTAATGGTCCTATAGCCATGAATTTTCTCCTTTTTATTCGGAATCGTACTTCATATCGGATCTTTACGTCTTATATGTTCTTAAAACATAACCTTATGTACTATTTCCATTTAATCTGATATGAATATTAATAAATTATTACGTCTCTTCTATAGAACCAGGGCCATCAAACTGTTTAAGACCTTTTTTCTTTCTCTCATCTCTATGCTCTTTTAAAGCCTCTGAGAACTCTTTTCTTAAACCTTGCTCCTTAGAATCCCCTACAACCTGCATTGGTTTGTATACCCCGTTTTTATCTTTTGGTACGTTTACGATTGTACTTTCTTTTCCCTGCCATCTAGCTTCTCTGCCCTTTTCTATTCTTTCCCATCTCTTATTTGCTGCTTCACCTACTACTTTATCTATCTCTTTATTCGTGTGTATCGTATCCTTCTTAGGATCTAATCCAACAGTGAAACCAAATAAGTTAGCTATCTTCCTTGTAACGTCGATAGATTCACATTCCGGGCAGTTCCTATCGTCGTCTCTCTTATCAAGTGGTACTATCTGTTCGAATTCAAAACCACAAGCACCACACTTGTAAACATATAAAGGCATATAATATCTCCATGTGAATATTTATGATATCTACTCAATTAACAACGAAAGTATTAATAGATTATCATTTGGCCGATTACGTAGTTCTTGGGTATCCATACTTTGGTGGTATAACTTCTATAGAACCAAAAGGAGGTTCAAGATTAGTATACATATACATCCCTTTATCATTTACAAAATACTCCTTCTGTTTTATATTCATATAAGAAGCAATATTGAAGTCCAATAACCTGATTGGAAGGGGCTTAATTCTCTTCCACTCAGTCATCATAACTAAACTAACTGAATTCTTGAAATATTGGTCATTGGTTCCTTCTACGTATACTTCTTCTACTTCTCCAGTAGGTTCCAAAGCATCTATCGTAAGACCTTCAGTAATCAAATCATTTCTTTTTGCCCACAAACCATCTATCACTAAATCTGTAAGCTCCGGTAACTGTATCGGGTCACGACCAAATACTTCTATATCAAAATTCATATTCCAATGACCGCTAAATATCTCTGCTGCAAGTTCCCTGTTTTCATACACTACAACTACCATCTGGTCTCCTACTATCTTCTGACTCCCAAAACACATAGATACCCCAGGTAAGGATACATTGTCGTAGTGATAGTCTTCTGGGATATTAAATGGACCCATAACTGCGCCAATCCATTTATAATTGGCATACAGATTAGTCCCTACAGGAAGATGAGTAAGAAGAGTAACCACACCAGTTGTATAGTCTATAGTATAGTCAGTACCATTCACCAAATAAATATTATAGGAAAACTTGTTCATCCTAGTATAAAGTCTTTCGGAACCATTAAATATATTTGTATTTTGTAAGGTAACCGATAACTCTGAGCCACTCGCTTTTACTACTACCTCTTCTGCAGTGACCTCATATAAAGGAGATATGTCATATACTTGCTCATCGATAAGACTTATATAGTAATATCCTGGAGGAGTTAACTTCTTGTAATAATAGGAGATTAGGACATTAGAACCTGCGGCAGGGGCTAAAGGAAGCATTACAGCTTTGCGCTTACCATCAACAAATTCGGCATATACCTTACTACCATTTATCATGACCAAAACTTGTCCAGGGTTGCTGGCAAGTACCGTATTATTCAGACCTGAAATCATCTGACGTTGTAATGTTACAAGTCTTGTTTTACCATCTATCTGCGATGAGACATCTTCATCTCGTTGGTAATCGGTAAGATTGGTAAGATCTTCCCAAACCCATTCAAGGAATCTACTTTCAAAAGTCCCTACCTTACATAAAGCCACATGACTCACTAGAGATCCTGCAAAATCATCTGCTGAGAGCTTTATTCTATTAGCTGAGGCGTTTTTCATATAAACGCCAATATTTTCTCTTTCTTTATAGGGATATTTATGCCATACTTTGACCTTATCCCTATAATCAGGGTGATTACTAACTACACCCTGTAGTTCATCGAATACTCTTGATTTTATAGCCCTAAGAAGATTACTTTCCATCAAATAGTCCTTTATATAGAAGGTCTAATATCCTTGAACTTATTAAAAGATTATGAAAATGAAAAAGCCCCGGAAATATCCCGAGGCTTTCCATCCCTACTTACAGAATGATTGGGTTAGTCATTCATGGCAGCAATTAGGAGACCTTTAGCAACATCGTTCAAAGGATCTTTTGCCATACGAATCTCTGAGATGTTGATTGGAAACGTATCCTTAACTTTATTAAACTCTCCCTTAAAGAACTCCAAAAAGTTCTTAGCTTTAGAAGTACCACCACTGATTACCCAGGGAATCGAATCTGGTAGCTCTATTTTGCTATTATCCTTTTTGAATTCCTTCTTTATACTGTCTATGACATAGTGTATCAAATTTCTATAATACACTACTATAGCTTCTCTTTCTCTTAAATACTTTGGGTCCCCTTCTGTGGGGTCCAAAAGATTTACACCTTTTTCTTTCACAGCCATGAGTCTGGTAGCAGTACTTCCTACTGCTTTAGCTGCACTTTCATCAATCCAGTCTCCCGAACGAGATACTGAGAAAGACATACCAACCATAGTTTGGAAGAGCAGTGCGGTATTCACCATACCTGCACCAAAACTACTTGCAAGCGCAGTGAATCCCTCAGAAGCACAGTTAGCATATACAATAGCTGCTGCTTCATTCATACTTGTAGCTTTATACCCAAGAGACTCAATAAGCTTTTTGAACATAGCTTCATGGTAAAGAATATCAGTATCCCTATCTAATGGTTTAGCTGGTACTGAATAATAGACTACTTCACTATCCACTGCTGGTTCTCCCATGATGTTCTTCAGAAGTATTAACAGTATCTTTTCTGCATCAAGTTCTCCTGGGGAAATTATACCCTTACTCATAGGACGACGAGCTTCTCTTTTAAATAGATTAGCCATGCTAAGAGCCGCTTCCCCTATGATATAAATAGTATCCCCTTCTTGGATATAAGAAGTATTAGACATCTTTAACATATTGATGACTGATTGGTCTGCTTCAATATCCAAAAAAGCATCACGAATGGAATTAATAGAAGCTTCCGCATTAGGACTTTTTACATCCTTCTTCGCGCTAACTAAGAAACAGGTTCCGATATCAACACCTAAAGCCATATCTTATCTCCTTTATCTATATAGTTCTGTCGTTCCTTCTGAACAACATTTTTTCACCTTTGTTACTTTATTTATAAATTGTATACTCTTTTTACTTATGTCCTTTTTTACTACTCCATTGCCTTTGCAATGTTTGCATATATTATATGAGTTCTTATACTCCATTGTACCTTTTTCATATTTTTTAGAGAATAGTTTCTTCTTGAATCCTAATCCCTTACATTTTTTACAAGGTACTAAAAGTTTGATTATCCTTGTTTGTTGATATTGCACCTCACCTTTTAGGTATTGTCCAAAAACAATTATCTTCTCCGAGATTGCTAACTTCAACTTCTTTAAGGTAAACTTTTCTTTTTTAGGTTCAACCTGTGGAACTGAAGGTGATGCCGTAATCACCGAATTAGGACAACACTCTAAGGGTTGTAACATCCATATATCAGACAGGTTTTCTATTTCTTCTCTTAGCCTTTTATCCTCTTCAGTTTCTACTTTAACGGGCTTTCCTGAATAAAACATTAGGTCTTCATAGGTGACAGCACCACTTGCTGCTTTCTTTAGTAGCTCTTGCAGTCCCGTATATCCTATACCTTCATTGTATGATTCCTCTTCGGGTTTACCTACATATCCAGTATACGAAGAACAGGTATCTACTGTTCCAGAAACTCCAACAGGTCCTATTATACTTTTATTATCTCCTAAATTATCAAATCCAGTAAATCCTGAATCTTTTAATTTATTATCCAGAGCCTCTTTAAATGCTTCAAAACCTTTACTTCTAATTTCCTTTATTTCAAGTTCATCAACAGAAAAAGAGAAACTTTCAATACCCGTTATACCAGAGATGCTGTCTGATTCAAAATTCTTGTCACTTATTAGACCTTCCTTTTTCTCAAGTTCTTTTAATGCTACTATCCATTTTATTTCATTACGATTCTCAGTAGCCTTCTGTATTAACTCTTCTTTTGTTAGCATACTAATTTCCACAGGTTTAGTATAAGAAACTCCCAAGGTACTTGCGATACCCTCTGGAGTACCTGTTATTCCTTTGTCTTTAGCAATCAACAATAATTCTTCTAATGATAGCGTCTTCTGGTTGCCCATGAGAAACTCCTGTTATTTAGATTTGGATTTGAGATTTTTGAGCGCAGCTGCAGCATCATTGATGTCACTACTTTGCTCTATAGTTCTTACCTTCAACTTTATATGCGAATTCCCATCCTCTACCTGGATACTGGGAACATAAATTTCTTCAGGTCTGAAGGTTACTTCTTCCCTTGCTTCCTGAGAGGGGACTCCAGAAGAAGCTTTACCTATCAATCCTTCAAGTTTGCTGATAAGTTCGTTTGCCTGACTATTAGTATTGATTTTCTGTTCTAAAGCTTGAATGGCTTTGATTAAGACATCCTCATTAGATGCCTTTTCTTTGATTTGGATTTTATCTTCCAAATCCTTAATCTTAGCATTCAATTCATCTATCTTAGAACTATCCACTCTACTATCCGATACTACTGGCTCTTTAGATTTCAGTTCTTCTAACTTGTCTTCTAAATTCTTAATATGAGATAAAAGAAGAGATACATTAGAAGTTTCGTTCGGGGACTGTTTAGTTGGAATATCTACATGAGGAGTATATGATATATTTTGTTTATCTGATTGTTCTATAATCGTTAGCTCTCCATCTTTTATCTTCTTTTGTAGATCTTTAGATCGAGAGTAATCTTCATCCGTATATACTTTTACCTGCTTATAGTATACAACATCCCCTAAATCTGGGAGTCTGACACGTTCGTGATTGTTTCCGATGACTTTTATCATGTATATATTATCTTTGAAAAGAGGCGTGAACAGTCACGCCCCATATTTATAGACTGTACTTAGCTAATTTTTGTATAAATCTTTCACTAGCTTCTTTAGGCATCTTCTCGAACTTAGGAGTAGGTTTGTCTTCCTTATCCTCTTTCTTTTCTTTCTTAGGTGCCTTTTTCTTCTTGTCTTCTTCTTCAGCCTTTTCCTGCTCCTGCTTAGCAGTCTGTTCATCTACTGGCTCAAAAATATCTTCTTCGGGAGCATCATCTTTCTTAGGCTCTTCCTTAGGAGGTTCTTCTTTTGAGGGTTCCTCTACTGGAGCTTCTTTTGGAGGCTCTTCTTTCGGAGCTTCTTCCTTTGAAGGTTCCTCAGCTACAGGTTCTTCTACTGCAGTCTCTTCGTCTTTCTTTTCCTTTTTCTCTTTCTTAGGCTTATCTTCTTTATCTTCAGGACCAAAATCTAAATCGAGGTCTGCCAATGAATCCTCTGCAGACTCAACATAGAATCTCTCGCTCTCAGCGGTAGGTTCATAAGCCATAGCAGAACTACAATTTGGGCAAGCTATCTTATCATTCACTGTAACGGGACGAGCTTCAATTTCAACCTGTAGTTCTGTAGCTTGCTTCTTCGCAAAATCAGACCTTGCAGCATTTATGGATGACAAAGAAGCGGTATGATTACACCCTTCGCAAGAAAATACGGTCTTCTCGCTTGCTTCCTTTTCTATGAGGTCAGCCAGCTTTAATAATTCCTCAGCAGCGGTTTTAGGATCAAAAGACATAGTTTTCTCCTTTTAGACATAGAATAGGGATACCTATCCTATTTTCTGGAACTTATTAAAAGATTATTAGTTATCTATTTCTTCTATTTATTTTAGTAAACTATATTTTCAAAGGTTACAGACCTACCCCGTCTCTCATATTGATCCGGGATCTGAGGCTTATTAGGTATCGTAGGACTTGCATCTGTAGGTTTACTTGTTCTGTAAGCGTTCCAATCAGCTGGAATATTGTCGTGTCCGCCGTGTATCGGTATTTGATATACAGGATCATTCTGGTCTAAAGGACTTAAAGAGAAGTGCTGCTGAAAAATAGCCCCTCTTTGCCCTTGAGGATTTACCCTACTTATCATAAATCTATCGTTATTTTGCCTTACAACTATATCTCTATCTACTAAAAGAGGATAAGGACCTGTCCACGTATTCCAATCGTAATTTACGTGTAATCCCATATCCATTAGCATTACATTCTTTTCAGTCTCTGGTGGAGCTACTATGATATCATATGGTCCTTCATATCCACCAACATAAGTTGTACCATAGCATATAGGGCAATCAGATTTCGATGTTCTATACTGTTCATCGTAACAAGGACATCTTTCCCCCGCCCATTTCCTAATGAACACTTTTACTCTTTCTCCACCCTGTTCAAGTATCCATCTATTTCTTCTTATAGCTTCAGCCCAAATCCAGTCTACTTTTTCCATGTCATATAGACTTATGGCTTCTACTTGATTCAAAGGAGTCTCTATAGTAGTATTATTATCTGGATCGAAAGCCACAGTAGTTACTTTATAGTATATCCTTCTGGCAATATCGGTTTGTATCAAATTATCAATGTAAGTATATGAAACTCTTACTTCTCCTCCTGCGGCAATATCCGGGAGAAGAGGTAGTTCCAGTTTATTTGTTTGAGCGTTATAGACTTTATTATTAATGAGATAAATTTCTCCGGTCTCCCCTATAACTTTCCAGGCTGGGACTTCTACAAAAGCACTTAATGAATCTTTTTTTATTTTTACAGATACATGTCTGCTGTTATCAGCGAGAATTTTTCCATTAGTTCCAGGAACCACAAGTGGTTTGAAATACGTCTTAATTATCCAATCATATGTGGAATTTGTTCCTGGAATAAATCTTCCACCCAACATAGGGTCTTCATCCACTATAAGCTGTTCTCTGGTCTGATCTCTGTAATAGAGTGCTCCTATGGGGGTAGGATTTATCTTAGTATACGGACCTTCAGGGTTATCATAAGACCTATATACATTTACCCCAAGAACATCTAATCCACTATGTTCTGCATATATAGTTGGGTTGTCCCATCTGATATCTATTACCCCTACTAAATAAGGGCTTGTTACGTTCACATTCTTAGGACCAAGAGGTAAAGAACAAGGTGTATCATCATTAGAACGATATGGCAGTTTCATCTCTGGTCTGCCATAGTTATCTAAGAATTGATGGGGTCTAACATATGTCGCCATATTTAATCCTAAAGGGTTTTTGAACCGAAGAGTCCGTAAAGTTTATGTCTTACATTTGTTTCAGTATCTGGGGAAACAAATGTTATGGTACCACTACTGATGAAGAACTTAGAAATCGATGTTTCTGTTCCCCCAATAGTCTCATAAAACACACTCCAACTCCCAATATATGAGGAGATTAATAAGAACTCCCTGTAGATACTGGTTGTAGGGCCATTAATATATACTTCTACATTAGGTCCACTTATTACTACTCTTATTTTTACATCTACTCCCAAATCATTGAACGCATAGTTGTACGTATAAGTGGTACCATTATAGAATTTTATTTTTACTGATGTGCTATCAAATATAATGGAAACATAATTATTCACGTTATCTAACTTAAGAATAAAAGTATTGCTATTTATATTTACTACTGATTTGTATTCAAGTCTATTATCAGCCGTGAAATTAGAAAGCACATATTCAGTTCCAGTCGTAGACAAGCTATTGTTTGAAAAAGTTGCTGTTCCTGTTCCGGTTATACCCCAATCTGAAGTTTTCATTCTCTGATAAGAGGGGGTGTTCAGCGCTATAGTGTTTGTCTTTGAAATGCCTATGATACTAATTCCAGTTATCCCTGAAAAGGTAGGATAGAATCCAGGTTCTACTATAATGTAATCAGCCCCTCCAGATTGAATAGCTTTGGTTATAGTTCTATACGGCATTGCAGCAGTTCCGTTACCCCCTGTAAAACCATAAATAATAGAACCCGTTTCACCAAAGATTCCCGTGTAACCTATTATCCCGGTTCCTCCATCGGAACCGTTAGGACTTACGTAAGCTGCTCCTACAGTATATTCTGGAGTTGTAGGGTATACATATATTATATCTTGATTTGTACCTCTATTGGTATTTATCGTTAGGTCATTCAAATCAAATTCTTTTGAAAAATATCTTCCATATCGTGTTCCATTAGGTAATCCGGTAATACCTGCGACATCTACATATAATTCTGTTCTTGAAGGTATATCTGCTTCAAAAGCACGATCTATAGAAGCAAAAGGCTTGGAAGGTGGTATTCCATAAGGTGTACCACCATATGGAGCACCATAATCTGAACCTGTTTCACCTACAAAATAGCTATTTAAAACCCCCGTATATCCTAATCCACTTACAGGAAACATAGGTCCCATAGGACCTGTTATAGCTTGTCCTGTTAAACCTGGATAAGTAAATTCAAAAGCACCTATGTCTGGTATTCCTTTCACAGGCTGACCAAAATCTAAGATATCTCTATTAAAAGTTGTTCTATTTACCTTGTTTAAATCCAAGTTATTATTAAATGGGGCTATTCCCTCTCTTGTGATAGATCCTATAGCTGTTACACCTGCATCTGACCCTGTTAATCCCATCTCATAAGCTAATAATTCCCATCTCTCTTTTTCCCCGTTATCTATATCAGGATTGTATAGTGAGCTTAAATAGAAGTTCCTATTAGCAGGATCTACGTATCTAGGGTCATCTTTATATCTAACATCTGGTTGAAGATTAATATTATCACTTCCTATATTATTAGCATCTTCTGAAGCAGTTCCAATATAGTATGGACCTGCTGGTTTTCCTCCAGATATCACACTTCCATTAGCATAATAAAAGTTGTTATTCTTCACCTTCAAAGGGCTGTTAAAAAATATACCATATTGTATAGGTACCTTTTCATCTACGTACCCATTTATGTTGTTAGAATCTATGGTACTATTTGGGTCTACCACTCCTATAGCTCTTATCGCGTCTCCCCCCGCAATATCAGCCCCTTCAACATACATCACTCTTAATATATCACCTACTTTTAGTTGACCCTCAAGAGCATAACCATCCCAACTAAGAGTTAGGCCATTTCCAGTAATAATAAAGTCTACCCCATAATCAAGAGCGGGGCCGTTAACTGAGTTAGTTAAAGCATCAAAGATACCTACTATTAAATCATTCTCTGTAGCAAAAGTGGGAAGAATAATTCTTTTAGTGGCTACTTCTATAGAGTTTAGAGTAAAGTATACTACTCTCAAATTATCGTGGGAGTGTGTTGGAGAACCGGGAATTGGACCCCCTCCGTATATGGTATTATTCCATATATCCAATCTATAAATGTCAGATACTTCTATAGCTCTAATTTGGTCACTAAATGTATTGTTACTTATATTTACTTCTTTGGCAGAATTGATAACTATTCCTTTATATACTGTAGCAGGAATAACACCAGTATCTCCATTAAAAGTATTTGTATGAATAGCTATATAATCCGTATCATTTATCTCTATCCCCGTAAGAACTTTATTAAATGAGCAATCTTTTATCTGAACACTTCCAAATGGGTCATTGTTTACTACTATACCTTTATTTAAGGTGCTAAAAATTAATCCCTGGATAAAACACTGGGCTTTAGTAACTGTTAAAGTTCCAACTAGTGGAGATGTCCCATAGGCAGCTATTATGTTTATATTCTTACTTATATTGAGGTCACCATAGGAGGTAGAATCTCCATTTTGAAGGACAATAGTAGCTCCAGGCATAGCATAATTATACGCCGCAGATATTGTCTTAAGAGGATGAAGAATATCTCCTAAATTAGAATCAGTACCATTCAAAGAGTCTACATATATAAAAAATTCCATTATAGTCCCTTTTATGGTAATGGTATATAGTTATACACAGTTCTGAGCGTCAAAGGACCTGTTTGACCTGCTGCATTAACCCCTAATAACACATTCTTAATATCAGAGTTAAGAAGGTTAAAAATAACTACTCCAGTAGCCCCTAAATAAGTCACACCAAAATCTGTGTTATAAACCTGAGCTGGACCATCTATCGGGTCGATAGCAAGATCAGGCAACCCGTTAGGTCCTGTTGAAGGGGGGTGAAATAATGCTAATGCACCAGTTTCACCAAAGTTACCCTGCATACCAGTCAATGTAAAATATTCGACTTCTATAGCCATTTTTTGACCACCTATAAATAAAAAACCCCACCGTATGAATACGGCAGGGTTATTAAAAGATTATTTTATTAGGAACGTTATGAAGTCATTTCTTCCATACGTAGATAACCTCTGCTTTAGTGGTGTCTCTTTTTTTACTCGATGAAAACCAGTATACTACAGGTTGCTCTAAAAGACTTGTTTTAGGTAGTATCTCTTTTAGATACTTAGGAAGATTCAATAAAAGATAACCATTTACTTTAAGAGCCTCCTCTGCATACTCAAATATATCTTTCATTAAAGTTAACCAGGATACCTTGTCTACAGCCTTTCCATATACCTCAAAATCCATGTAAGGAGGGGATGTTAATATCAAATCACATGATTTAGGGGCTTTAAGCCTATCAAATTCTGAATGAAATATGCTCACATCGTTTTCCCTACCTACATACTTAGCTATGTTATTTAGTCCTAAAACTGTCTTGTCCCAGGGTTCGAATCCCACATACTTTCTAGTTGAAGATACGGTACCCAGCAATCTACCACCCCAACCAGCGCAAGGATCTACTACTATATCACCTTCTTTTGAAAATTTTTCTACTAAAGCTTTAGCTATCCCACAAGGAAACCCAGAAACCCCCCTGGCATAGAAGAATAAAGAATCATACAAAAAACTAGGCAATATACTTTTCTTACTCTTTATAGTTTTAACTATGACACCCCTAAGCAAAGAGAAACTATTAAATAGACCCAAAGGAGACATTCCTTTAGACTTAGCTTCTGCTATATGAGGCATTAAAGTTTTATATATACTATCCCCTATATGTATCTGCCTAAGAATATTGTTATCTTTCCAAATAGCTCCTGTTTTTAAACTTACCAATGATCCCCATTCTCTAGTCATATATTCATCATTTACATTAAAATAAGGGAAACCATGTTCTTCTTGGTAATACCTAGTTGCCTCATTTATCACCTTATCACCGCTGCATATGTTTACTAAACTTAAATCTAAAATACTATCTATTTTTTCTATATCAAATATCTCCATTATATATTCTTTCCAATACCCGCCTACCAAAATAGATGTGGTTTTGTAACAGAAAGCTGGAAGTAAATACTTGCTATTAATATCTTCTACTTCTAAAACACTTGCCCTAACTTTTTTTATAAACCTATATTTAAACTCTAAATTATCAACCATTTCGTAGCTCATTGATATTGCTGGTCGTTTGTTTAATAAAGAACCATCATCCATAAAATAGCAAGCCCATCCTAAATCATTTAATTCCGATAAAATCATATTATAATTTTTTGACCCATCTGAGTTAAGATACCTTGTATAGTCATTTAGTCCTATACATGAAAATCCTATTTGGTCATTACTTTCTGCATAAATATCTCCCTTTATGATTATCTTGGCAGGCACTGTAAAAACACTAGCCAGATACTTATGCAAAACTCTGTATTTAACATACAAATAGCTCAACTGGCTCAGCGTATGATGAACTACGAATCTTCCGGTATTATTTAAACTCCCGTCCCCTAAAATCCACCCCAATATCATTTGATGCTCATCTTCTTTTGGTATAGGACAATCCAGGCCACCTACTTCTAGTAGCCTATTTCTAAGATCATCCAAATTATAAGACCAGGATATTCTGTGTTTTATTAACGATAGACCCTCTTCTTTGATTCTTTTCATTACTATAGTTTTTGAGCATCCCATTTTCTCGCTCAGCCCCATCAACCCCACATGCGCATCTATGTTCTCCTTCAACCATTCTTTACTAAATTCTTTAGACTTCTCTCGTATCATATTTATGTTATAAATTCTTAAACTACTTAAACCAATATAATTAAGATACGTATATATTAAATCGTCTGATATATAAACGCCATATTCATCATATAAATCTTCAGAGATATCTTTCATGGTGCTACCCTGTTGTAACAAATTCTTCGCTCTGTTATAGGGTAAAAACCTTTTTAGCCATTCTTCCTTGCTAGGCATCCTACAGTTGAATTTATTAATTAACCAATGTTCTACAGAATATGCCGGAACAATAAAATTAAATTCTTCTTTAAGAATATCACTAATTTCCTCTGATGTTCTTAATTTGTCTACCCTAAGACTAATTGCTCTCTCTTTTATCTCACGGGTCCAATCTCCCTCAGACAATGGATTGTCAGTAATTTTTCTCTTGTTCTGTATCCTACCCTCTTTTTTCAAAAAAGATATTTGACGTTTTACCCAACGTGGGGATTCGCCAATCTGAGAGGCAATTTCTTTTTTATGAAGGATATTAAAGTTATCAACAATAAATTGAAGTTTATCGGGGGTCTTTCTATCAGCGGTAATTCCATTTTTAGGAACAGACATAAAAATCCTTTGAAAAAGTGGTAATTTATTTCCCTACCTTTAATATACCACTTATCCAAAAGAAAATCAACTAGGACCTTATGACCAACCCCCACCAAAACCTGATATAAAATTTCTTCTACTTTGTGTACCAGGTCTACTATATGGACCGAGGGATGAGCTGATACCGACCCCGTATCGCGGCTGACGTAAACCTTTTACTATCTTTATACTTCTCTTAGCAAGGTCTCTTGCCTTATCATATTCTTGTATATAGTTATTCTTTAATGATTCATACTTTGAAGATTTATCTATGGATAAAGATACTCCAGATATACTATAATCAAATTCATCTGCTATCCAATTTGCTACCATAGCAAAACATGCAAAAGCACAAGCTCTCAAAACAATAAGAGTTCTCCACCTATCTGGAACATTATCCAAATTTATTCCTGTAGAAGGCGGGGCAGAGTTAAAATCATCAACAGCCATCAAAAGATACTCATATATCTCTTCGTCTAACCAAATGTATCCAAATACCTGTGCTTGTGCCTGTAGGAACTTTTCGGAAGCTGGCGGTCTAAATCTATAATTTCTGTCTGGGTTATTATCCCTCAATAGTACCCTGACTCTTGTTATCATAGTAGATATATGGTCATCGCCGTTTGATATGGAAATTGATTCTGCATCTCCAACCACCGCAAATTCTTGTATAACCTCAATCATGGGGGATAATACATCTTGCCTGAAATGCCATCTTATAAGCCAGTCACCGATATTAGCATCCAAAGGTACAGTAGCGTCAGCATAGAATTGTCCAGTGCCTGAGGTCGCTGGAATCCTATCAGGAGGTCCGATAAGTACTTCTATCCCGGTTGTTACGTCAAAGATAGAATATCTGATATAGTAAGGGTCTACAGGAGTACCCACATTATCCCTTATTATGATTCTAAGGTCATTAGCCGTTAACACCTGACCCCTGTGAAAAGCAACTGACATACTTTCTTCTCCTTAGCTCTCTAACTTGTCTAAGAAAGCCATAGCTACTTTCTTTGCCAGCATCTTCTCTTTTATCTTATTAA
>Ga0172366_10000819_pt1 | contig 23439 bp, 25 predicted proteins | sample LakKivSesite69cm_FD_114533 | JGI IMG/M metagenome (GOLD analysis project Ga0172366, IMG submission 114533) | Sediment microbial communities from Lake Kivu, Rwanda - Sediment site 69cm | ecosystem: Environmental > Aquatic > Freshwater > Lake > Sediment | place: Rwanda: Western Province, Lake...
CGGCCCCTATCCTCTTCACCGTCGCGGCCTTCTACCTGCCTCGTCTTCCCCGCTCGCCCCTCGATCAGGCCATGGCCCTGCCCTATCATCTGTACGTCATCTCCACCCAGGTGCCGGAGATGCTCCTCCGAATCCAATATGGCACCGCACTGGTGCTGTTGATCTTCGTTTTGTCCATGAACCTGGGTGCGACCCTGGTGCGCAGCCGGGCGCGACGGCGACGCCGTTGGTAAGATATGGGAGGACTTGAGCATTTTTCACCACCAAAGCACAAAGATCACAAAGTGTTCTTAGTGCTCCCTGGCCAGGACAGGCTTGGTGTCCTTTGTGGTAAATAGGGAGACCGGATGTTCCCTCAAGTTGTCGAAAGCCCACGCCCCAAATTTCAGATCCGAGATATGACCTTCCGCTACGATAGTCATGAAGCGCTGAAGCACGTCACGCTGGACATCCCGGTCCAGGAGATCTTCGTCCTCTTCGGCCCGGCGCAGGCGGGGAAATCCACCCTCCTCAGGCTTCTCAATCGGCTGAATGATCTGGTGGAGGGCATCCAGATGGAGGGGCAGGTCCTGTTGGATGGGGAGGACATCTACGCCCCCGGCTACGACGTCATCGGGCTTCGCCGCCGGGTGGGGATGGTGTTCGCCCTGCCCATCCCCCTGCCGGGCACCATCCGCGAGAACCTCACCTATGGCCCCCGGCTGAGCTCCATCCGTGACCCGCAGGAGCTGGAGCGGCGGGTGCAGGAGTCGTTGGAACGGGCGGCGTTATGGGATGAGGTGAAGGATCGTCTGGACGAGCCGGCCATGGACCTCTCGGGAGGACAGCAGCAGCGGCTCTGCCTGGCGCGGGTGTTGGCCATGCGCTCGGAGGTGATCCTGCTGGACAATCCCACCTCCGGGCTGGACCCTCTCTCCACGGCCAAGGTGGAGGAGTCGCTGCGTCAGTTGAAGGCGGATCATACCATCGTGATGGTGCCCCACAGTGTGCAGCAGGCCGTTCGCATCGCTGACCAGGCCGCCTTCCTGCTGGACGGGGAGTTGATCGAGACCCATGTGGCGCAGGAGATCTTCACCCGCCCCCAGGATCGACGCACCTCGGACTACATCACCGGGCGGTTTGGATAGAAGCCGGAAGGCAGAATTCTGCCTTATCATCACTATTTCGCGAAACTCAGCCGGACAGGAGGTGAAAGACGATGGCCGAGACATTATCTGAGCTGAGGGAATTGGAAAGCACCCTGACGAAAGAGGAGAGGGAGCTATTGGAGGTGCTGGGCGGGGTGGGGGCCGCCACGCCAGCCGAACTGGCGGTCAAGACCTTCTCCCTGCCTGAGGAGATCAACGAGCTGTTGCTTTCCCTGAAGGAGAAGCAGTTGATTGACGTCAGGCAGGTGAAGGGCCGGCTGGGGGGCGACCTGATCACACTCAACCAGCGGGGACTGCGCCTGGCCAAGGGATAGCGGCGGACTCGCGCCCGCACTCCTCGACCAGCAGGAGTGCAGGTGCAAGCCTGCGGACGGGAGGGATGGGCTATGCTCAACGCGCTGGTAAGTTGGTTGGTGAGCCTCCCCTGGGGGCTGTATCTTTTGGCCGCCGGGGTCAGCCTGGCCGTGGCCGAGGTGGTCAGCGTCTTCGAGCGGGACCCGGTACGGGCGCTGCGCATCTGGGGCGCAGCCTTCCTGTTGCTTCTCAACGCCGCCATGGCCGTGCTGCTCCTGGCACTGGTGCGCAGCTTCTGGCCCGGGGGCGATTCCCCCTGGACAGCGCTGGCGGTGGGGCTGGGCCTGCCCACCCTGGTGCGCAGCCGCTTCACGGTGATGAAGCCGCTGCCCGGCACGGCTGGCTCGGAGGGGGTGGAGATCCGCCTGGACGAGCTCTACGAGCGGTTGCAGCGTTTCTGCCGCGGTCGCATTGACCTGGCCCTGGCCGGCCAGCGGGTGCGGCTGGTGGGGCAGGCAGTGGATCGGCTGGAGCTGGCCGAGCTGGAACGGCGGCTACGGCTGCTGCTGGAGGGCGGGCTGGTGGTCACCGCCAGCGACAAGGCCCGCCAGTACGTGGACAGGATCCTGGCACAGGAGGAGTACGGCGAGGAGCGGAAGCGGATGCTCCTGGCCTTCGCCATCCTGGACCACGGCGGCCACCAGATGCTGGAGGAGGTGCTCAAAGAGGCCAGGGCCAGGCCCTCAGCCTGAGGCCATGGAGGCGACGATGAGCGAGGAACTGGTGCTGCGCTTCGGCCCCAGGGAACCCGAGGGGGGCTATCCAGTGTTCGTTGGTGGTCAGCCGGTCGGCGCTTTCCGCCCCCCCTTCAGCGGCGACCTGACGGCCGAGCTGGCCGAGACCGAGGTGGCAGTGCTGGAGCACTGGGCCGGCGCTGCGCCCGGCGAGCGAAAGGTGCTGCTGGACATTCTGGATAAGCTGGCCAGGCAACTGACGGCCATGGGTGCGGCCCTCTCGGAAGCCCTCTTCGGAGCCAACCCGCCCCTGGCCCTGGCCGAGGCCCCCGCCGAGGCGCGCCTGGTGCTCCAGTTCGAGCCACAGGAGCGGGAGCTGCTGCGGTTGCCCTGGGAGTATCTGACCGACCCGGATGGTCGACGGCTGGCGGCCTTGTGTTCCCTGGCCCGACGCCTGGCCCTCACCCCCGGCCCCTCTCCCAACTTCAGGAGAGGGGAGCTTCTCCTCACCCCCGGCCCCTCTCCCTACGAGGGAGAGGGGAGATTACGGCTGCTGGTCTGCATCGCCGAGCCGCTGGACCAGGGGCCGCTGGACGGGGCGGCAATGCGGGAGGGCATCCTGGCCGCCACCCGGCCGTTGCGGGAGGCGGGCTGGCTGGAACTGCGTTTTCTCCCCCTGCCGGCCACCCCCGACCGGCTGGCCAGTGCCCTCAGCGACTGGTTGCCGGACGTGGTGCACCTGGCCTGCCACGGCCAGCCGGGCAGCCTGGCCCTGGAGGATGAGCGCGGCGGGACGCGGCGGGTGACCGCCGAGCAGCTCCGCCACCGTTTCGCCATCCACCCCCCGCGCCTGGTGGTGTTGAGCGCCTGCCTCTCCGCCGCGGCGCTGAAGGGGGATCCACTGGCGGGGACGGCGGCCGCCTTCCTGTCCGCCGGGGTGCCGGCGGTGGTGGCCATGCAGTTCTCGGCCCAGGTGGAGGCCGCCAACCGCTTCGTGGGCGACCTGTACAGTGCACTGGCCGGCGAGACACGGCGGCCGCTGGACGTCGCCGTGCGGGACGCCCGGGCCAACCGCTTCTTCGCCAGCGACTTCGTGGAGGCCTACCAGTGGGGGGTGCCGGTGCTGTACCTGCAGCGCCGGGAGGCGGACCTCTTCGCCGGAGTCGTTTCCGGCGCCCCTCAGCCGGACGAGGCGGTGCCCGGCCTGCCACAACCTTCCCCCTCCAACGTGCCGACGCGGGCCAAGCCCTTCCTGGGCCGGGGAGCGGAGATGGCCCAGGTCAACTTCCGGCTGGGGCAGGACCGGCTGGTGGTGCTGCACGGCGAGGGAGGGATTGGCAAGACGGCGCTGGCCCGCGAGTTAGCCGAATGGCACGCCCGGCAGGGGACCTACCCCGGCGGCGTGGCCTGGGTGGACTTGCAGACGCCCCGCACGGCGGAGGCCATCGTCGAGGAGGTGGGGGTCGCGCTGGCAAGGGAGGCCTTCCGCCGCATGGGGGGCGACCGGGCGGCCTGGCTGCGGGAGCGCCTGAAACAACAGCCCACGCTGCTGGTGCTGGACAACTTCGAGACGGTGGGATGGGATCCGACAGTGCTGGGCTTCATGCAAGGGATACCGTCCCCCAGCGCGGTGCTCCTCACCAGCCGGGAGCGAGTGGGGGGACTGGCCCGCCACGGGCTGCGGGAGATGGAGGACCGAACCGGCCAGGCCCTGTTCGTGGAGTGGGCGGCGCGCAGCGGCTGGGACGGGGCCGGGGATGGGGCGCAGGTGCGGGAGATGTGCGGCGTGCTGGACTACATGCCGCTGGCCATCGAGTTGGTGGCTCCCCAGGCAGCGGAGCTGCCCCTGCCGGTGCTGCTGCGGCGGGTGAAGGGCAGTCTGGCCGCCGTGGCCGCCGACCGGCCCGACCTGCCGCCTCGCCACCGCAGCGTGGAGGCCACGTTGCGCTTGAGCTATGAGGGGCTGAGCGAGGAAGCGCAGCGCCTCTTCGCCCGACTGGCCGTCTTCCCCGGCGGGGCGTACCCCTACGAGATACAGGGCTCCGACGGCCGGGCGACCGACGCCATACGGGAGATCTGCGACCTGGCCGATTGGGAGCGGGCAGCGGTCGAGTTGGTGGGGAAGGGACTGTTGCGGCTGGAGGGGCAGCGCTACAAAATGCACGGCCTGGTGTGCCAGTACGGGCTGGAGCGGCTGGAGGAGAGGGAGGAGCGAGCGGATGCCGAGCGGAGGGCGGCGGAGTTCTTCCTGGCGCTGGCCCGCTTTGCCAACAGCCTGATGGGCACCGACCAGGCCCTGGCCGGGCTGGCCATGGTGGAGGCCGAGCGAGCGAACCTGCTGTGGGGCCAGGAGTGGTACGCCGGGCGGGGGGAATGGGACGGCGCCATCGCCTACGGCTACGCCCTGAACGATCCCCTGGACGTGGGCGGGTACTGGGCCGACTGGCTGCTGGCCCTACAGCGGGCGGTGCAGGCGGCAGAGAGAAAAGGTGACAAAGCAGAATGGTCACGGCTGGCCCACAACCTGGGCGTGGCCTACCAGGCCCAGGGGGACTACCCCGCCGCCCGCCGCTACTACCAGCAGAGCCTGGAGATCAAGCAGGCCCTGGGGGATCGGGCAGGGGTGGCGAAAAGTGTCGCTGCTCTCGGTTTGTTGTCCGTACTGGAAGGGCAGCCGGATGATGGCTTCGCTCTCATGGAACAAGCAGCTTCTCTCTTTGAGCAAATCGGCTCTGCCGAGGGCAAAGTGTTCAGAGGGCTTGTCGGTCAGTTGCGGGAAATGCTGCAGGCCATCGGTGTGGATGGGCTACGAGAGTTGGTTCAGCAGATGGGGCCGCAGTCATGAGGTCAACGTGAGTTGAGGTTCGCTTGGCTGCGAGAGACGCTGGGCGAGAAACGGTTTCGGCAGGTGGTGGCGGAGGCGGGGGTACGAATCGGCGAATGAACAAATGAGCGCGGTGGGATCGGGAGCGGCTGAAGGGATCTGTCAGCGGATAGGTAGCGGATAAACGGATGCGAGGTGTGGGCACGGCGCATCCGATAATCCGCTACGGCGAAGCCATCCGCTGAGAGATTCGCCCGACGGGACCAGAAGCGGCTGGAGGGAGCGATTTGAGGCCCTCACCTGTCCTCTGACCGGGTAAGCGGTCAGCTATCAGTCCACCCGTCCCAAGGCTGAACAGGCAGGGCGGATTGCCGACCGCTGAACGCTTTGGGCCAGCGAATACGACACTCTGGACAGGAGCGGCTTGCATGACCATTGTGACCCGGCGGGCTCGATTAGACGATGTAGCGGCCATCACTGAGGTCCATTGCTCCAATGTGAGGGAGTGGCTCCGCTTCCCACCGAAAGGGAAGCCCGTCCCCGCTTGCCGTGAGGAGCTCTCCCTCTATCAGTTGTGCCGCAATGGCGGCCCCTGGATGAGTGTGGAGACCTGCGCCATCCACCTCAACCGCCTGCTCCTGGCCGGCCATTACCCACTGGTGGCTGAGCTGGATGGGCAGGTGCTGGGGGAAGCGGAGCTTTTCCTGAGCGAGGAGCCACCGCCATTGGGGCGCTACCTGAGCCTGTCGGTCCTTTACGTTCACCGCGCCCATCATGGCCGAGGCCTGGGCAGCGCGCTGATGAGAGCCGCCTTGGATTTGGCCGCAGAGCTGGAATGCGACGCCCTGACTGTCTATCCAGAAGCCTCCGCTTTCTACGCCCGCTTCGGCCTGAAACCCTTCGTGACCTGCATGGAGGTGACGGTCCTCTGTCAGCCGGAGCGGATGACCTACCGAAGCGAGGCCCTGGAGTACGGCGACTACAAGCTGGTGGCCGGGTTGGCCATGCCCATCGGCCGGTACGTGAGCGCCTGTCAGGAGTGGGAGCGGGAAAGGCCCCTCAACCAATTGGCCTTCGAAGAGGAGAAAGGGATACAAAGGGTCCCCTTGCGTTTGGAGACGGATTCACAAGTTCTGTACGTCGTCTTCACCGGAGAACCCCCCTCGGCCGCAGTGCGGGCCTGGACAATGGGGGACTTGAGTGAGCGGACCATCCTGCTCCTGCAGGATCAGGGGCATCGTCTGGGATTCGAGCGCCTTGAGCTCTTCATGGAGGAGGGGGAAGCCCGCCGTCTGTTGGGAGAGAAGGCGGTGAGAGAGTCCTCCTCCCGAATGGAAATGTGGCTGAAACGTGTCAAGTCTTGAAAGGAGGAGAACTTGGCTGATCTTACGACCCGCTACGCAGGGCTGGTCCTATGCAATCCCCTCATCATCGCCCCCGCTGGCATCACTGGCACGGTGGAGTTGGTCCTGCGAGCCGAGGACGCCGGCGCCGGGGCGGTGGTGATGAAATCGCTCTTCGAGAACCCCATCCCCCGGGCAGGCGATCCCAGCCCCCACATGCGGCTGATCGAACGGCGCATCGGCCGCCTCCGGGCCAGCACCTTCTATTCCTATGAGCAGTCCAGCCATTTCGATGAGCTCCAGTACGCTGAGGAGATCCGACGGGCCAAGGAGCGGGTGGACATCCCGGTCATCGCTTCTCTCGATTGCATCACCGAGGAGGGATGGGTGCGCTACGCCCGGCTGATGGGGGAGGCCGGAGCCGACGGGGTGGAGATCAAGTCCTGCCCCCACGGACTGCACCAGATGAGCGGGGAGGAGCTCACCGAGGCCACGAGGATCGTGCGAAAAGCGATCCAGTTGCCCCTCGTCCCCAAGCTCCTGCCCCAGAACACCAACCCCCTGCGCACCGTGCTCGACCTGGAGCAGGCCGGGGCCGACGCGGTGGTGATGTTCAACCGCTTCTCCGGGCTGGACATTGACCTTGACAACGAGCGCCCTATCATGCACGGCGGCTACGCCGGCCATGGCGGGCCCTGGTCCATCTACTACTGCCTGCGCTGGATCGCCACCGCCTACCCTCACCTCTCCATCCCCATCTCCGGCTCCGGTGGGGTGTGGGAGGGGACGGACCTGGTGAAGTACATCCTGGCCGGGGCGACGACGGTGCAGGTCTGCTCCGCCGTCTGCCTGCAGGGCTACGAGATCGTACCCCGACTCCTGCACGGCCTCCAGGAGTGGATGGAGGGGAAAGGCTACAGCACGCCGGCCGAGTTTCAGGGCCGGGCGGCAGAGCGGGTGCTGGGGCTCCAGAAGATGGACCGGTGGCGGCTCCTGCGGGCGGAGATCGTGGAGAGCTGCACCGGCTGCGGCCTCTGCGACCGGGTGTGCATCTATTTCGCTATCGAGGCCGAACCGGAGTATCATGTGATCGCAGAGAAATGTGTGGGCTGCGGGCTGTGCGGGGAGGTGTGTCCGGTGGGGGCCATCAAGATGGCGGAGCGGACGGGGAATTGAGGGAAGAAAGGGGAAAGAAAGGAGAAGTCGAATGACGCAGGTGTCCAAATGGAATGTCTTTGAGGCCAGGATGGAAAGTGCACACGATTACGACAATTCCTTCTGGGATGTGACGGTGCAGGTGCACTTGACCGCACCCTCGGGCCGACAATGCACTGTAGACGCCTTCTGGGATGGGGCGCGCACCTGGCGCGTGCGCTTCTGCCCCGACGAGACGGGCGAGTGGCAATGGAAATCGGAATCTGGCGAGGCAGGATTGAATGGCCAGCAGGGCAGCTTCTACTGCGTGCCTTACACAGGTGATAATCTCCTCTACCAGCATGGCCCCCCACGCCTTTCGGACAACCGCCGCTACTTCGTGCACGCCGATGGGTCCCCCTTCTTCTGGCTGAGCGATACCGCCTGGAATGGTGTGCTGCGGTCAAAGGAAGAGGACTGGAACCGCTATCTGCAAACCCGCCAGCAGCAGGGCTTCACCGCCATCCAGTTTGTCAGCACCCCGTGGCGCGCTTACTCCCAAGGGCCCCACGGGGAAAGAGCCTTCACGGGCACAGAGCGCATCCGCATCCATCCTGAGTTCTTCCAACGCCTCGACCCCAAGGTCGCCGCCATCAACGAGCACGGCTTGGTCGCGGCGCCGGTGATGCTGTGGGCCTTTGGCAAGGAGGACCCCGGTCAGGCGCTGTCGGAGGGGGATGGGATCCGCCTGGCCCGCTACCTCGTTGCCCGCTGGGGCGCGCATCAGGTGGTCTGGATTCTGGCTGGCGACGGCGACTACCAGGGTGAACGCTCGGAGCGGTGGAAGTGCATAGGGGAGGCTGCCTTCGGCGACCGGCACGACCGCCCGGTGACGATGCATCCCCGTGGCCAGCAATGGGTTGGAGATGAGTTTCGGGGAGAAGCTTGGTTCGACTTCATCGGCTATCAGAGTGGGCACGGGGATTCCCCCGACCATCTGCGCTGGTTGGTCATGGGACCGCCAGCGAAGGAGTGGGACAAAGAACCGCCTTTGCCGGTGGTCAACCTGGAGCCCAACTATGAGACGCACCCCGCCTATCACAGCAAGAGGCGGTTTACCGACTTTGAAGTGCGGCGCGCAGCCTATTGGAGCCTGCTGGTCGCGCCCTCAGCGGGTGTGACTTTTGGCCACAACGCCATCTGGGTTTGGGCGGAGGAGCCGGAGGTGCCCGAAGGGCACCCACGAATTGGCACTGTGGCCCCCTGGCGGGAGGGGCTGGACACGCCGGGCGTGCGGAGCATGGGGTGCTTGCGGCGCTTCTTCGATCCCCTGCCCTGGTGGTCGTTGCGCCCCGCGCCGGAACTGCTGGCCGAACAGCCGGCCGAAGGCGATCCACAGTGCTTCGTAGCTGCGGCGAGGACGGAGGGTGGCGAACTGGCGGTGGTGTATCTGTCCCAGGGCGGCGACCTTCCCTTGCGCCTGGAATCACTGAAACGCCCTGCCGTTGCCCGCTGGTTCAACCCCCGCACGGGCGAGTGGACCGATGGTGGCACGGTTGAGGAAGCCTTACCCATCCTCACCGCGCCCGACAGCAATGATTGGGGGCTGTGTATCAGTTGACCGATGACCACCGACCGCCGCCCAAATGCGTAAGTTCAGCGGTCTGCGGTCGGCCGCCGGCGGTCTCTGGGAAAGCCTCGCCCGGGTAATTAATGGAGAATCTTTCATGTCAACACTTGACCTCCACGGCCTCATCCCCGCCACAGTCCTGCCCATGGCGGAGGGCTACGGGATTGAAGAGCCAGGGCTCAGGCGCTACATCCACTGGGTCGTCGAGCAGGGGGTGGTGGGGGTGGCGATCAACGTGGACACCGGCGAAGGGCTGCACCTCTCTCCGACAGAGCGAGTGCGGGTGGTGGAGATTGTAGCTGAGGAAGTGAAGGGCCGCGTGCCTATCATCGCCGGGCTCATTGCCAGCTACACTGCCCAGGCGGTAGAGCTCGCTCGCCAGGCCCAGTCCGCCGGGGCTGACGCGCTCCTGGTCTTTCCCATCTCCGCCTTCCAGGGCGAACCCCTCGATCCAGAGGTGCCCTACCGCTACCATGCCGCCATCGCCGAGGCGGTGGATATCCCCCTCATCCTCTTCCAGCTCCAGCCCGCGCTGGGGGGATGTCTCTTCTCTCGGGAGACACTGGCTCGGCTGACGGGGATCGAGTCGGTCATCGCCCTTAAGGAGGCCTCCTTCGACGCCATGAAATTCTTGGAGGCGAAAGCGGTTTTGGAGCAAGCCCCCCGCCAGATCACACTGCTCACCGGCAACGACAACTTCATCCTGGAGAGCTTCGTGTTGGGGGCGGAGGGAGCGCTCATCGGCTTCGGCACGTTGGCCACACGGATGCAGGTGCAGATGGTGAAAGCCTGGCAACGGGGCGATCTAAAGGAGGCCTTCCGTCTGGGGCGGATTATCCAGCCCCTGGCGGATGTAATCTTCGCCCCGCCGGTACGCAACTACCGGGCGCGGACGAAGGAGGCGCTGGTGATGCTGGGTGTGCTCGACCGGGCTACCGTGCGCCCGCCCCTTTTGCCTGTAAGCGATGCGGAGCGGGAAGGGGTACGACGGGCACTGCAAAAGGCGGGGCTGCTGAGTTGATGGGATGGGGTAAATTGGCCAGAAACATACGCCGCACAATCCTCGCTCTATTCTTCCTCTCCGGCCTCAGCGGGCTGATCTACGAGGTGGTCTGGGTGCGGCAGCTCAGCCTAGTCTTCGGCGTGAGTGTCTACGCCGTGAGCGCGGTGCTGACCGCCTACATGGCCGGGCTGGCCCTGGGCAGCTACGCCTTTGGGCGCTGGATTGATCGGCTGGCGGATCGCCGTCACGTGCTGCGTGCCTATGGCTCGCTGGAGGTGGGTATCGGCCTGACAGCGCTGCTCCTCCCCCTGGCCCTGTCCGGCCTGACAGACGTCTATGTCTGGATCGCCCGACATCTAGGCCTGAGCTTCTACGCCTTTAGCCTGATCCGCTTTGCCCTTTCTCTTGTGGTGCTCATCGTGCCCACCACACTGATGGGGGCCACGCTGCCGGTGCTCAGCCGCTTCGTGGTGAAAGGGCAGGAGCAATTGGGACTGGAGGTAGGAGGGCTGTATGCGGTGAACACCCTGGGCGCGGTGGTGGGCGCTTCGGCCACGGGGCTCCTCCTCATCCGGCTGCTGGGCGTGGCTCACACCACCTGGCTAGCGGCGGCCATCAACCTGCTGGGGGGGGCGGCGGCTTGGGGTATCCCTCTGGGGGAAGAAAAGGAAAAGAAAGGAGAGAAAGGGGAAAGAGGGAGGAGGGAAGGGGAAAGAGAGGGGGGGTATCCCTCACAGGTGATACGGCTGGTGCTGATCGGCTTCGCGCTGTCAGGCTTTGTATCGTTGGGCTACGAGGTGCTGTGGAGCCGAATACTCACCATACATTCCTTCAACGCCGTGTATTCCTTCTCCATCATGCTCACCATCTTCCTGGCTGGGCTGGCGCTGGGAAGCTGGATCGCTGCCCGGCGGGTGGACCGGGGCAAGCGGCTTGCCTCGGCCTTTGGCCTGTTGGAGCTGGGGATCGGCCTCTCAGCTATCATCTCCCTCTTTGTATTCGCCAAGCTCCCCACCATCAGTATGCGCATCTGCGAGATGTTGGGTTCTGCTGTAGATCCACTTAAGGCCACTATCTTGGAGTTTATCCTTTCGCTGGTCACAATCTTCATCCCCACGCTGCTTATCGGCGCTGTCTTCCCTGTGGTGAGCAGGGTCTGCGCCCAGAGCACAGGCCACATCGGGCAGGCCATCGGCGACATCTACGCTTTCAACACCCTGGGCACCATCTTCGGTTCCTTCGTGGCCGGTTTCGTGCTCATCCCCCTGCTGGGACTGCAGAGCTCGGTGATCCTGTTGGCTATGATCAACCTCTTCATTGGCTCGGCCGCCCTGCTCTTTGCCCCCCAGGCCGGGGCAAGGCTCCAATACGGCTCCATCGCCCTGTCTGTGATCCTGGCAGCGGTGATGATCTCCTCCCTCCCCCAGGGGATGTACCTGGGCTTCCGCGAGGGGCCAGGGGAGCACCTGATCTTCTACAGAGAGGGGATTGACTCCACAGTGGCTGTGTTTTATGTCAAATATGAGGATTTCAAGATATCCTTCGTCAATGGGCGGATGGAAGTGCCCACCGACAAGCTCTCCATGCAGACCTTCCATCTGCTGGGGCATCTTCCCCTGCTGCTGCACCCCCATCCACAGGAGGTGCTGGTGCTCTCCTTCGGCAATGGGATCGTCTCCGGCTCCATCGCCCAACACCAGGAAGTGCAGCGCATGGACGCCGTGGACCTTTCCTCGGAGATGATCGAGGCCTCGCGCAAGTATGCTGAGGAGAACCACAACGTATTGGAGGACCCCCGGCTGCACATCATCGTCGAGGATGCCCGCAACTACCTGTTGTGCACTGACAAGCGCTACGATGTGATCACCGCCGACGCCACCCACCCCATGAACTCCTGCTCCTGGGCGCTCTTCACCCGAGAGTTTTATCAGCTTAACAAGGAGCACCTCAAGCCTGGGGGGATCATGATCCAATGGCTGCCCCTACACGACCTCGCTCTAGAGGACTACAAACGCATTGTGAGAACCTTCGAGTCCGTCTTTCCTCACACCACCCTGTGGCAGGTGGGCCATCCCTCCAGCACCCATACCCTGCTCCTTGGCACGCCGGAGCAGCTCAGCCTTGACTTGAGGGCCATTGATGCTAAACTAGGTGGACAGGACATCTCCCCTCTGCTGGGCAAGGCCGAGGAGCTGCCCACCCACTTTCTGATGGATGAGGAAGCCATTGACCACTACACCGCCGGGGTGGAGCTCGTGACCGACGACAACGCCTACTTCATGCCCAAAGAGGAGGTGCGGAAAATCCTGGAGAGCTTCTCCCTGTATTGGGTCAGAGCTCCCATTGTGGATCGGTAGCGGAGATGAATTATACCTTCCCTCGAGGACTACACCAAGCTGGGAGGTTCCCTCGTCTTCAGGGGCGCTCAACTGCGGCTGAGTTAGGGGGCAAACTTATCAGCCTGCTCCCTAAATCTGAATTACAAAAACAGGAGGTTAAAAATGGCAGATCAGAAGATCTATCATGCTCCCGATGTGGACATCGAGGGGCTGTCGGAGGTGCTCTCCAGTTGGTTCGAAGGCCAGGGCCTCGGGGTGCAGGTCCTGGACGGCCCTCAGGGTGGCAAGATAGTGCAGGCCCGCCAGCCCGAGGGCGAGAAGTGGAAGAAGTTCATCGGCCTATCCAAGGCCCTCAACGTGACGCTCATCCCCCAGGGTGAGAACCTGGTGGTGGAGATGGGAGCTGCCGACTGGATCGACAAGGCCGTGGTAGGAGGGGTAGGGGCACTTATCTTCTGGCCCGCTATCATCCCCGCGGCCTTTGGGGCCTGGAAGCAGTACGACCTTCCCAAGAAGACTTTTCAGGTGATCGATCAGTACATTGCCACAGGCCAGGCCCCTGTTGCCCCTGTGCCTGGCCGCGGGACAGGCGAAGTCGCACCAGTAGGGCTCACCTGCCCATCCTGTGGCAAGCCTGTCGAGGCGGGGATGAAGTTCTGCCCCTACTGCGGCGAGGCCCTCCAGCGGACATGCCCCAAGTGCGGGCAGGTCCTCAGCCCGGGAGCTAAGTTCTGTCCCAACTGTGGGGCGAAGGTCTCAGATTAGGGGAATTTTGTTCCTCTTTTTGGGCTAAAGGGGGGGGGCGATAGATGTAGTTCATTATTTAGAAGGAGATGGACCAATGGCTAAGGTGAAAATCGGGGTCGTGGGCTGCGGTGACATTGCTTTCCGCAACTACCTGCCGGGCATTGCAGCCTTGAAGGAGAAAGCGGAGCTGGTGGCGGTGTGCGACATCGTCGAGGAGCGGGCTCAGCGAGCCAAAGGGCAGTTTGGCGCACAGGAGGCCTACACCGACTTCCAGGAGATGCTCGCCTGGGCCGACATCGAAGGGGTGGTCAACCTGACCCACATGCCCATGCATGGGCCCCTTTCCATCGCCGCACTGGAAGCGGGCAAGCACGTCTACGTGGAGAAGCCTATGGCGGTCTGCCTGGCGGACGCCGACCGCGAGGTGGAGTTAGCGAAAGAAAAGGGGCTCAAGCTGTGCTGTGCCCCGTCCACCTTCCTGGGCTCGATGAACCAGAGGGTGAAGGAGTTGGTCTCTGGCGGGGCCATCGGGAAGGTGTGCTTCGCCCGATCGCACGGCTCCCACGGCGGGCCAGCCCGCTGGGAGGGCTACACCTCCGACCCCACCTGGTTCTATCAGAAGACGGCAGGGCCGGTGCTGGACCTGGCCGTGTACTCCATTGACGCCCTGACCCGCGTGTTGGGGCCGATCAAGCGGGTGGCGGCCTTCTCTGGCCTGGTCGTGCCGGAGCTCACCATCCTCTCCGAGGGGGCCCGAGGGAAGGAGCTGCACCCCGAGGTGGATGACACCACGTTGATGCTTCTGGACTTCGGGGGCATCCCCATCGCCTGTGTGGATGGCACTTACAACCTGCTGGCCTCTCAGGGGCCGTGGATGGAGTTCTACGGCGACAAAGGGACCCTCAACACGCCTCAGTTTGGAAAGGAGCTCCAGCTCTTCCAGGCTGAGTCCGAGGCACCTGGCTGGCAAACCGTTGAAGTTGAGTTCACCGACCTGGACCGCATGGGGCTGGCCGTGGGCATTGACCACTGGCTGGACTGCATCCTCCAGGACCAGGAACCCTTCCTCTCCGGCGGGCATGCCCGCCACGTGCTGGAGGTTATGCTGGCCGCCTATGAATCGGCTGAGACGGGCCGGGCGGTGGAGATCAAAACTACGTTTTAGGATCGAATCCTCCCGCAGGTTAGAGTTCGTCAACAGGTTGGGCCGAGAAAAAAATCGCCACAAGGAAATCTTGCCGTAACCTGCGGGGGGACAGGTTTACTCATCAACTTACACACTACAAGGAGGATGTGACATGGACATCGCTGTCTCCAGTTGGAGTTTGCATCGCCATCTGCCCATGGCGGGCACCCGCCGGGATGAGGCGGGGGTGAAACAGTCCGGACGGATGGAGCCGGCTGAGGAGCCTATCTCCATCACTGACTTCCCCCGGATCATCAAAGAGCGGTACGGGGTCAACAAAGTCGAACTCTGCCAGATGCACCTCCTGAGCCAGGAACCGGAGGTCCTGGCCGAGGTGAAGGGGGCGCTGGAAGAGGCCGGAGTCTCGGTAGTGAATGTGCCCATTGATGTGGGCAATATCTCCCTCGACAACCCCGACTGGCGCGCCGAGGACATCGCCGAGATCAAAACCTGGATTGATGTGGCGGAGGTCCTGGGCAGCCCCTGTGTGCGGGTCAACTCTGGCCATCCGGGCGGTATCGTCTTCGGTCCGGCGGATCTGGGCCAGTTCGACCTGAGTGTGACCATCGCTTCCTATCAAGAGCTGGCTGCCTACTGCCAGTCCAAGGGCATGGCCCTGCTCCTGGAGAACCACGGAGGCATCTCCGCTGACCCGCAGAACATCATCAAGTTGATCGAGGGCGTGGCGAGCCCGGCCTTCAAGCTGTGCCCCGACTTCGGCAACTTCGATGACGAGGTGCGCTACCAGGGGTTGGAGATGATGTTCCCCTACGCGGCCATGGTCCACGCCAAGACGTACGACTTCAATGAGGCGGGCGAGCAGGAGCGCTTCGACTTTGGCCGCTGCATGGAGATCATGAAGGCCTCCGGCTACGATGGCCCCATCTCCATCGAGTTCGAGGGCATGGGCGATGAATACAAGGGGATCGCGCTGACCAAAGCGCTGATGGAGCGGTATCTGTAGGCTCTGTGGGCCAGCCGAACTGGGGGGCGGGACGGCGCAGGATATCCCGCCCCCAGCTTCTACTTTGGTATGACTTGCGGAAACAGTTGTCTTACCTGGACTTTGGGTTTATAATAGGCTGTAGACTGTCCCAGTCCGATGGAATGAGGAAGCGTTGAAGAAAAGGAGGGACTACATGACCAACCAAGGACAGCACACCTTGGAGGAGATCACCACCCAGCCCACGGCCTGGGCTGACGCGCTGGCTGATGTGAAGGGCAAGGCCGAAGCCATCCAGGCCCTCTTCGCCAAACAGGAGTTTCAGGAGGTGCTCTTCATCGGCTGTGGTTCGACCTATTACCTCTCCCTGGCCGCAGCGCAGGCCTTCCAGGGATTGACCTCCATCCGCGCCTGGGGCCTCCCCGCCTCGGAGATCCTTCTCTTTCCCAAGACCAGCTACGGCCCACAGAAGACACTGCTGGTGGCCGTCTCCCGCTCAGGGGAGACCACGGAGACAGTGCGAGCAGTGCGCGCCTTCCGCGAAGAGCGGAACGCGCCCGTGGTGGTGATCACCTGCTATCCCAGGAGCACCCTGGCCCGGGAGGCTGCCGAGACGGGCATCCTGCTGGTGGCCCGTCAGGGACAGGAGAAAAGCATTGCCCAGACCCGCTCCTTCGCCTCCATGCTCGTCGCCGCCCAGGGGTTCGCCGGCCTGGTCAAGAACTCTCTGCCTTATGTCAAATCCCTGGAGGGACTGCCCCTCATCGGCAACTGGCTGCTGCAGGAGAAGGCGTAACTGGCCCGGCAGCTCGGAGAGGAGCTGGCCTGGCAGCGGTTCTTCTTTCTGGGCTCCGGCCCCAACTACGGGGTGGTCTGTGAGGCCATGCTCAAGATGAAGGAGATGTCGCTTTCCTACTCCGAGGCCTTTCACTTCCTGGAATTCCGCCACGGCCCCAAATCCATGGTGGATGGGTCCACTCTGGTGGTGGGGCTCATCTCCCAGGGAGGACGGGAGCAGGAGATCGCAGTGCTGAAGGAAATGCAGGGGCTGGGGGCGACGATCCTGGTCCTGGCCGATTACGATTTCGGGCTGGAGGAGTTCGCCCACGTGGTAGCCTTCAACTCCGGCACCTCCGACTGGGCGCGCGGTGTGCTGCACCTTCCTGTGCTGCAACTCATGGCCTACTATCGGGCTATGGCTAAGGGGCTCGACCCCGACCGGCCGACACATCTGGATGCAGTGGTTAGGCTGTAGAAAGGATGAAAGATGAAAATCGGATGTCTGGCTTGGATATTTCGCCCTCTGAGCGAGGGAGCGCCCTGGTATGAGGCGCTGGAGTCCATCAGCCAACTGGGCTTCAAGGGGGTGGAGCTGATCCTCTGTCGCGAAGAAGAGCTGGAGAGCTACTGGACCGAGGAGGAGACCCAACGTGTCGCTGAGTTCTGCGACCAGAGGGGATTGCAGGTTTCCCAGTTCGCTATCTTCCAGCCGGCTATCGGAGGGCTGATCAGCCTGGACCGCGAGCAGCAGGCCCGCGCGCTGGAGGTCTTCGAGCGCTGTGCCCGGATCGCCTGCACGTTGAGCACACCGCTGATCAATTATGTATCCCAGTGGCCCGTGGGCCTGGAGGCACCCATCCCCTACGTGCCCAACTACTTCTACCTCCCCAACATGGGCCCCAACCCGACGGGTAAACTCACCATGAAGCTGCCGCCCTATTTCGACTGGGAGGAGCAGTGGGAGAACGTGGTGCAAGTCACGAAGAAGACGGCGGAGATTGCCAGGGCCTATGGACTGAAACTATCACTGGAAGGGCATATCAATGTAGCTGTACCCCATACCGATTCCTTCCTGCGTCTCTGCGACCACGTGAAGGATCCAGCCCTGGGCTACTGCCTGGACGTCGGCTGGGCGGCCTTACAGCGGGAGTACGTGCCCTGGTCCATCTACAAGGTCAAGGGCAAACTGGTCAATATCCACGTTAGGGATTGCGATCATCTAACCACTGGCTTCGCCCGTCCTGGAGAGGGAGTGCTCGACTGGGTGGAGATCTTCAAAGCCCTTCTGGCCACTGGCTACGATGGTTACCTGAGCCTGGAGAGCTACGCCACCGACTGGCGGGACCGGAAGATCGCCATGACCCGCGAGTATCTGGAGGAATGTCTGACTCTCGCTGAGTCAACACATCAGTAAGTCAATCGGTCAGTGAGTTAACGAGGTGTCCTATCCCATTGACTGGTTATCTCATTTACTCGTTCCCCACTATTGGAAAGGAGATATCACCATGAAAGTCGGCCTCTATTCCATCACCTACCTGGGTATCTGGTACGATGGCCCGGCACTGACCTGGAAGGAGTTCCTCCACAAGGCCAAGGAGCTGGGCTTCGACGGCGTGGAGTTTGACGGCAAGCGGCCCCATGCCAACCCCATGGACCTAGATCAGCGCACCCGCGAGGCCATCCGCAACGAGGCGGAGAAACTGGGGCTGGAGATCCCGGCTTTCTCAGCCAACAATGATTTCTCCAGCCCTGTGCCTGAGCACCGCGAGTGCCAGCTCCTCATGGTGCGCGAGCAAGCGCGGCTGGCCGCTGACCTGGGGGCCAAGGTCGTACGCCTTTTCGCCGCCTGGCCAGGCGTGACTTTACGAGATGGGATAGCACTCTACGAGGAAGCGCGCCAGGGCTGGGAGCGGGCTTACCCCGATGTGCCCCGGCTGGCGCGCTGGCGGCTGGTGCGCGACTGCCTGAAGGAGGCAGCGGCCTTCGGCGAGGAGTTCGGCGTGGTCATGGCCCTGCAGAACCACGCTCCCATCATCCGCCACTGGAAGGACACCTACGACCTGATCAAGGAGGTGAATTCCCCCTGGCTGAAGATGTGCTGGGATGTGCCCATCGAGCCCCGGCAGGATGACGAGTGGCTGTGGGAGGCAGGGAAAGTGATCGGTGAGGAGGGACTGCAGGCCCACTCCCACTTCGGCGGTGAGTTCTTGCGGGATGAGGAGGAAGCGGTGCAGCTCAAGCCCATTCACTACGGGCAGACACCGGTCAACTACCCAACCTTCCTGAAGATCATGAAGGAGATCGGCTACGACGGCTATTTCTGCTTTGAGTTCTGTCACCCCGCCGTGGACGAGAACCACAACCCAGCAGGCATCGAGTACATCCACGAGCAGGCAACCATGGCTCTGGAGTACATGCGTGATCGCATCGCTGAGGTGTAGTTCGTGGTAGACGAAGCCGAGGAGGTAGCTGCGCAGTATGACCCCATCCTGGCGCTGGACTACCTTTGATGCCCTGCAGGACCGCAACTTCCGCTGGCTGTGGGTGGGGCAGCTAGCCTCCTCGGCGACCTTTCGGATGGAAAGTGTGGCCTGCATGGTGACCGACAACACCCTGCTTCAGGCCAACTCCCACGACCGGCTGCGGGGGCGGGTGATGAGCGTATACATGATGATGTGGGGGCTGATGTCCCTGGGGACGCTTCCCACGGGGGCCATCGCCGACCGGGTGAGGGTGCCCTTTGTGGTCAGCCTGGAAGGTGGAGTGTTGGCCCTGATCTTCCTGGGTGTGGGATGGCTGTGGCCCCGGATGAGGAGGTTGGAGTAAGGTGGCGTTCTCACACCCATTCTAGCAGCCTCCTTCTCGGGACGCGAGTTTGGGCGTGTGATTCTACTGTACAGCGGCTGTTCTGACGAGCTCAAAGGGGCTGGTCTTGCATTGACCAGCCCCTTTTCCCTGCGGAAGCGAGTTGTCACCGCCTGCCAAACCTCTGGATGCGTTAGTCAGGAGTAGCTCTTCAGCACAAGTGGTGATCCTGGCTTGGAAGAAGAGCCTGTGGAAGCCTGTTGCTGAAGGGTCGAGAGTGAGATGGGGGGAAGAGAGGACATGGAGAGACTTGTAGCTAGCTCCGGGCCCTCTGTGTTTGCAGTCCAAGGGATTGTCTTCCCAGACCGTCATACTCTTTCAGCATAAGGGGAAAGTAGACTCTGCTATGGGCCCATCTGATCATCTCTTTGAGGGCCAGATACGCCGGGCGTGGGGTGTAATCCTCGTTGACGATGCTGAACCAGTATTGATGGCTGGTCTCCACACAGTGCACACTGAAGTCCAGGTTCCAGACGAACATCACTCCTACTCAAAGCCACCCCTCCAACGCCTTCTGATAGACCCTCACCAGGTAGTCCGCCTGCTCCTGGGGCGAGACTTTCATCCAGTTGAAGTCGCCCAGATCTATGTCTGTATCATGGAGCCAGCCGAACTCCAGGGCCCATACCTGCTTGTCACCATCGCCGTTGGCCACCATGATGTCTCGTAGCTCCGTCACCCGGGAAAAGTAGAAGTGATGGGGGTCACTGGTGTCGTCCGGTGAGTAAGCGAAGCCCATAGGGTTGGCTTCCAAGATGTCGAAGTAGTCGGCCGCCCCCGCATCGTACATCCGCTGGAGATAGAGGCGGTCATCCACCGCTATCGCAGAGTCGTCATTCGTGGGAGCCAGCCCTGCCGAGACGATGATCGCGGTGGGATTGGCTGCCTTGGCCCCTTCGTAGGCCGCCTGCAGCAGAGTGACGTACTATGCGGCATCTGGCGCCTGGCCACCCCACTCCGCGGCCAGGTTGGGCTCGTTCCAGATCACATGGGCTGAGACCCGATCGCCACAAAGCGGCTCACCAGAGCATGCATGAAGTTCCTGAGGTAGACTGGATCGGTGGGCGGTACAGTAGTTCCTCCACCTCCGTTGGCCCAGGTCGGCGGTCGGTCCACCCGCATCACGATTCTCAGGCCTACTTCTCGCATTGAGCCACAGCGCGATCCAGCCAAGCCCAATCGTACTGCCCCTGAACCGGTTCGGCCAGGGCCCAACTGGCGTAGTAGAGCACCCAGTCGAAGCCCACCTGCTCGACAAGTTCCAGAGTCTGGTCATCCACAGAGGCGACAGCCATCCCACACACGTAGCAAGTCCGATGGGAAGCTGTAATGTAGTCCCTCTTCGTCTCGGTGTCAGAACCCGCAGGGCCCGAGATAGTGAGGGAAACCGTATAGGTTCCGTCTGTGTCGTACGTGTGAGAGGGATTTTGCTGGGTGCTGGTCGAGCCGTCGCCGAAATCCCAATTCCAGCTATCAATACTTCCCGTAGATAGGTCTGTGAAATTCACCGTCAGCGGCACAGGACCGTTTGTCTTGTCCGCTGTGAAGTCGGCCTGAATGGGTATGCGAGTTAGTGTCGGGGTTCTCGTTGGAGTTCGGGTCGGCGTAGCTGTGGGCCCTTCCCGTACAGTGAAGCTCCAGGTGCTGCTCCAGCCACTCTCCCCACACCGGTTGCGTGCCTTGACATGCCACCGGTAAGTGTATCCAGCCGTTCGAGTACCAATGTCCTGTCAGTGGTAAAATAAAACTACGGGCGGACTAAGAGCCTTACTGAGACAGCTGATAAAGTTAATGACAAGGCACTTGAGGAACAGCGATTGATTCTAGCGAAAAAAGGCGGCCATACTACTCCCGAAGAGTGGAGCCTCTATCCTGACCAACAACCGTGCAATGCTAGAAATTGATGCCTATGTGGTCAGTCATCTAGCGATAGTGGAAGCCAACGCAGTAGTTGTTTCCAAAGATTTCCTCTACTATTGGCTTTGCAGGTATGATGTCATTCCACATGCAAGAAACAAGGCATATCCCTCGCTAAGCCTTTCGGACATAAAATCCTTCGAAATCCCCGTCCCTCCCCTCGACGAGCAGCGCCGCATCGTGGCCTGCATCGAGGAGCTGACGGAACGGGTTGACGCCGCCCGTCGCCTGCGCGCCGAGGCCGCGGAGGAAAGCTGCCGCCATCCTGGCGTCGGTGCTAGAGGCGGTGTTTGGGCAGGTGGAGACAAGAGGGTGGGAAGTGCGACGCCTGGGTGAAGTCGCTAATCCTGTAAATGGCTTTGGGTTCCCGAAGGAGTATCAAGGCCATCAGGGATTGCAGTACCCCTTTGTGAAGGTAAGCGACATGAACCTTCCAGGCAATGAGATCTACCTGTCCAGAGCAGTGAACACAGTGGATGATGGCCTCTTGAGACAGATTCGCGCTAAGACTTACCCTGCTGGAACAGTCATCTTCCCAAAGATTGGTGGTGCGGTTGCGACTAACGAGAAACGAATTCTCGCAACTGAGGCAACCTTCGACAACAATGTGATGGGTGTCATCCCAAGTCCGCTGCTGGATACAAAATGGCTCTATTACTACTTGATGAGCATCGATCTAATGACGTTAGCGAGGGCGACTATCATGCCTTCGATTCGACAGTCAGACGTTGCCGACCTGGACATGCCATTGCCTTCACTCGATGAACAGCACCGCATCGTCGAATACCTCGACGCGGTTCAAGCCAAGGTCGAAGCGATCCGCCGCTATCAGGAGGAGACGCGAGCGGAGATCGAGGCGATGACGGGGGCGGTGCTGGAGAGGGCGTTGCGGGGGAGAAGCTTTGCTTCTCCCCGAATGGTGCGGTATAATAGACACGAAAACATGAATCGAGAGGGAGGTCTGAGAACGATGAGGACAAGTGTCGCGGTATCTGCAACATATCAAGAAGTGCTGGATGGTGTTCGTCGTCTCAGCCTGGAAGAACAACTGGCGTTGGTGGCCGACATCGCCACAGTGCTGCGCGAGGCAGTCCGCACTGAAGACGAGGTGACCGAAACAGCTTATCTGGCGGAATCCCCCACCTTCCAGCGGCTTGTCGAGCAGGGACTGAAGCAAATAGAAACTCTGCAAGCCAATCCCTTTGCGGCATGGCTATTCCAGGCTTCGGGCACCGGATTTGGAAGGTACGGCTGGCCAGCACTGACATGCAGGTCGGGAAGCGAGGTGGCTACCGCGTTATCTACGCTGTTGATCGGGAAGAGCAAGCTTGTCATTTGCTGTTCATCTACGCGAAGCTAGAGAAGACAGACATGTCAGCCCAGGAGCTAGAAGACCTCTTACTGGAATTGGAAGCCTTTCTCTATGGAGATGAATAAGAGAACCCCCGTACATAACATCGGCAAGGATATCGAGAGCGTGGAATACCTCGACGCCCCGCAAGCCAAGGCCGAAGCGATCCGCCGCTATCAGGCGGAGACGTGGGAGGAGATCGAGGCAATGACGGGGGCGATGTTGGACAGAGCGTTTCGGGGGGAGTTGTGATAAACAGCTCGCCCATATCCAACATCGCGATGAATTTGCCCAGCGTGGGCGACGACTTTGGATGAGGGCATAGCGCAGAGGAATTGAACTTCACTTGCACAGGAGGCTTGGGCGAATGAAAGCCAATATTGAAGCGGAGAAAACAGACCACGATGACAGGTACGAGTTTCAAGTCACTGTGAGGGAAGGAAGAGGAGAGACCCACCATCGCGTGACTCTCCAGAAAGCCGACTACGAACGTCTCACAGGGGGCAAAGCCAGCCCTGAAGCGCCGGTAAACGAAATCAACTGGGCAAACGCGCTGAGAGAGATGGTGACCAAGCCGGTTCGCCTTTCGGGACACGCTCGTGTCCAGTTGACGCGTAGAGGAGTCAGTGAGGACGAGGTGATCGAGGTGATTCGCACATCATCCTGGCAACCTGCCGAACTTGGCCGGCTGGAATGCCGTAAGAATTTCCTCTATGGGCGTGAGTGGAACGGTAAGTTCTATGAAACTAAACAAGTTCGCCCTATCTTCGTAGAAGAAGCGGAAGAAATCGTGGTGGTCACTGTTTATTCGTACTATTTCTGAATGGAGGCTGGAGGTGAAGATTACCTATGATCCAGAAGTGGATGCACTCTATATCCAGTTCTTGGACACGACGGTGACAACCGAACATCTAGCAGAGGGAATTGCAGTTGACTACGATGCAGAAGGACGGCTAGCTGGCATCGAGATTCTGGATGCACTGAAGCGCTTCGGTGATCCACAGGCCCTGCGCCAGGTTATACTGGAGAACGTGGGATTGGTCAGGGCGTGAGCAGGACCATGAGACCAAGATGAAGATGGGCGCAATTGGCTCCACACCTAGCGTAACTTTTGCGCAATCAGAGGCAGAATCGTTCAATCACTCGAAAATTGCAAAGGTCTGAGCAGCGGCAGGGCAGGTTGGTAGCACCAAGTGCCCGA
>Ga0172366_10000824_pt1 | contig 23389 bp, 21 predicted proteins | sample LakKivSesite69cm_FD_114533 | JGI IMG/M metagenome (GOLD analysis project Ga0172366, IMG submission 114533) | Sediment microbial communities from Lake Kivu, Rwanda - Sediment site 69cm | ecosystem: Environmental > Aquatic > Freshwater > Lake > Sediment | place: Rwanda: Western Province, Lake...
GCACGGCATAAATGAGATAACTTTGTTCTCGCTCAAAACCAAATATAAAATCAAAGATTTCCTTGACAATTGGGAAAGAATGGATCGGAACCTGTTTCTTCGTATAACTGAGATATTGGAGAATAGTGAGTTAAAGCTCGGCGAAGAAAAGATAGACTTTTCAATGCTGGAAAAAAAGGTCAGTTGTTTCCTAGCAAACTACGTCGCTCCTCCTTTCCAAAGAGATGTCAAGATTGCTTCTCTGTCTGAACGACTAAGCGGAAAAATCGTGGGTTACAGAGGAAGCGTGATTTTTTTGGAAAACAAAACAGCGATTGATATGAAAAAGCTTCAGGGATATGTTTTGAGAGGTGGCATAAAATGTCAAGCCAATTAGATACCTACGACCTAGAGCTGTTCCAAATCGAAAAACAACAGTTGTTAGACATAAGTGATAGTCTGCCCCTGAAGAAGTATGCTGCCTATATACCGCATAGTGCAATGAGCATTTTTAAAGATGAGGCTTCTTGTTTCTGGCATCTAACTGAACTCCTTAGAGCAAAGGAAATCGTGTCAACCGTGATTGAAAGCGGTCCAAGAAAATACCTGGTGATTCTAGGCGAACACAATCTCAGTTTCTTATCACCATATTTCATGAAAGATCAGGAATGCCAAATCTCCTTGAATTATGAGGGAGATCTGAAACTCGATCTATCTCTTGAGTCGGATTTCACAACGTTTCGGCGAATCATCACAACTCAACTCAAAATAAATGCAAAACCTCCAATATATTTCTCAGGTCTAGATGTGGTTGATAAATCGGAAAAAATCATAGAACCAACTGAAGGGAGTACTCAAGTACTCAGATTCATGAAGCATTGTTTCGTGTACAGAGGAGCAGCTCTGCGATTCAGAAAATATGGCGATTCCTTTTTTCTTCAGATAATTCCTCAGTCGAAAATAGAGTTGGATACGGAGCTGGATAAGTTTATTGCAGATGGCACTTTGGACAAAGGAACTTTGCCTCAATTCATCTCGCATGTCAGATTACCAAACGGCAAAAATGTTCCACTTTTGACCGCCTTGGACAGAAATGCCTGTGACAAGATAACCGAAAGCAAGGTATTTGAAGGTCGGTCCTTTCTGGAATTTGCGCAAGAGAATTATCCGTTTCTTCAGTTGAAAAATCCGTATTCACTTATGGTTGGGGTAGGAACAGAGACTGGTCCAGCTACATTCTCTCTAGAATCATTGAGGGCTAGCTTGACGTTTTCTAGCTTAAACTCCTTGGATGAGGAATTCTTTTCTAAACTAATCAAAATCCTGAAACTTGAAAGTGCCAAACGACTCGATAGAGCTGTCACTTGGATCAACAAGATAACTCCTTTGGAAATTGGTCAAGCGAAACTGAGGATAAATACTAATCCTTACGAGGTACATGTATTGAAAAAGGAATTTGAAACAGATCTTTCAGACCTCGATCCATTTGTTTCGGGCGGCACTTTCAAGCGTCCGCCGATTTCTTTGAAAATGCTGGATGAGAAAGGTGAGTATAAAGAAAGAGAGATACCGCCAGGATATCTTAACAAATACAAAGGAACAGTCAATGATATCTTTCTGAATCCTGAACTGAAACCTTTGGAAGTTCCCGCCAGACCTAGGATACTTGTTCTTGTGCAAAAAGACTTGAAAAAAGGCTGGCTTGCCCTATTAAAGAGCTTAAAGGAAGGAGTAGGACAACGAGGATACAGAGGATTTCAACAGACATTCGAAGTTGACCCCATTTTCAGGACAAGGTATATAGAAGACTTTTTCTCAAAAGAATTTGATCAAATCATTGCGAAGCTTAAGGAAAAACAATACGATTGTGCTATTGTTGTGATTCCAAGGTTTCTCAAAACGCCTGGAGAAACCAAAAGAATCTATACTGAAACGAAGACCAAAATCATGCAGATAGGCATTCCTGTCCAAGTTGTCACAGACGACCCCAGAATAACAGAGAGTCGGAATAATACTCTCATGGGGAAGTCGATGAATGCGTACACATGCTTCGGCATCTCTCTAAACATTTTAGTGAAAATGGGAGCAATGGTGACAGCGCTCGCTCCATCATTTTCCGATAACTTGTTGGCAAGCTCCGTTATCATTGGCTATGACGTAATAAGAGTCCCAAAGAATGAAGAACTATCAAAATCTCTTTATTCCTTAAAGAGAACGATCCCTCTTGCCGCTCCATTAGTCATCTTTGATAACAGAGGTTCAAAAATCTCACATCACTGGATATACCGGCTTGAAAGCGAAACTTCTCTTTTTGAAGGGGAGAATGGTAGAGAGATTCTGTCACAGATCGCTGCAGACATAGATAACGTCGTGATCCACAAAGACGGCCCGTTTTACCCGTCAGAACTTGATGCTATAGAAAAACTGTTTGATGGAAAAAAGAAAGTATTCCCGATATCTATTATTCGTAATGAAGTGCCAAGGATTTTCAATCCGAGATTTGCGGGGGCCGGTTTCGAACTGAAGAATGGCACTTTTCTCGAACTTGGCGAGAACGAATACGTCATCTCGACCACGCCTATCGCGAGTTGGACTCCAGAAAGACTTGGATGGCCATGTCCGATACTTGTTCGTTTCCATGGCAAACATGTAGGGAGTGACCCTCTAACCAAGAGAAAACTTCTCTTTCAGATTTATGCGTTGACTAAAATGCAAGTCGGTTCTCAAAGAGCCACACGTGTTCCCATCTCGGTTCACTATTCAAATATGATCGCCCGCTTCATTAGAAAGGTCGGAGATCCCACTCCGGCATACCTGAGATTCTTCGTGAGAAGACTTCCAGATCAAAGGTTTATCCCGAAATGGTATGCGTGAGAGAATGGGTGGAGCCAAGAATGTAAAAAATGCGCAATGGTACGAGCTAAGCGTTGCTGCAAAGCTGAATTCGTCTGCAATTAAGATAGGTGATGGTTACTTTAAAATAACTGACTTCTATTTCGATCCAAACCACAAATCATATTCTCCTGAGCAAACCAAAGCAGGATATCCTGCAGAGATCGACATTACAGCAATTAAGGCAAACATGCAATACAACATTTCCTGCAAGTTCACTGAAAAGCCAAGCCGTGTTTTAAGACCATCCTCTAGAGAGTTCCTAGAAGTACTGCTGGAATTCGCACCCATCCATAATGCTGAGAAGCGCCTGAATGGCCAAATGAACTATATTCTCGCAACAAATCATATATTTGGCACAGAATTATTGCAGGTCAGGAATTGGGAGTTTAGTAAATACGAGCAACTCTCAGAGAGGATTAAGAGGTTTGGTGAGGGTAGATTTGGCAATAGGTTTAATTGTAGCATATTTCAGCCTGATGCGTTGCGGCTTCTCTTGAACCGTCTTTACATGTTAACCTTCAGTATTGACGAGCTGGAAATGCTGCATAAGGAAAGCAGTGAATTTCAGAAAGCATATGACATATTGTCTCGACGTCTATTAAACATCCCAAGGCAAGGCCTTTGTCTACATGAAGTCATTACTGTCGATCTTACAGTACTTTGCCGTTCCAAGAATCATACGGAATGCTATGACCTTTTGATCGAAGACAGAATATGCCACGTAGGCAACCTTGATGCCATTCGAAGAAGGCTCGAGAGAAGCCTGCAGAAACGTAAAGGAGAACTCATCAAAAGGATATCAGCGGCGGAGATTGGGTTTACTCTAAATGACGTAGCATCTCGTTACAGCATATCTCCCAACGCGGTCTGTAGAACCCTCAACGTAATATTCAACAAGAAGGAATTGCTCAAATCCCGGCATGCTTTTTATGTTCTTCCTGTAGTTTTTGACATTCTTGCATTTGAAGCTTATGATCTGGCTCAGAGAATAAAGGAAACCAAAGATGAGTTCGAGAGAGTCCACCCTTTAAGAGTTAAGGAGATTAGTGCACTGGAATTGGATCAAAAAGCCCTTGAAGAGTTAACACAGTTGGCCTATTTGAGCGGTTTTGGCTACAAGTTGCCATCAAGTGACATAATTATTGATTCAGATCAACATGACAGCCATACATGATGATTCTATCTTCAACTTGAAAGCGCGCGCATCTCGCTATATGCTATACACCTTCTGATGAGGTTTATGTAATGAATTTTGTTGTCAACGATGAGTCAGTACACATTTCTTGTTTCAGGATATCGGAAATCGACTTCTTACAGGGTAGATATCAACAAGCATCTTCATGCGTCATTATTTCAATCCCGCCTGGATAAGCGACTTGAAAAGAAGATCATTAAAAACGCCGGAGGAGATTCTTGCAAAAGCAAATGCGTTTTCTTAACTTTATTAGCGCTGGCAATAACAATATACGTTATAGAACATATGGCGTGTGAGTAAAATATCCGTATTCATTGATGATTCAGATGACTACCTAGCAATTATGATAGGTAGTGAGCTGGTTGTAAACCATTTAGTACGTCCAATTAGACAATCTATTGGGAAAACTGTGCACATGAAAGAGCTCAAAAAGAGCTTGAAACTAAGAACTGCAAGGCTTTTTGTAGACGCATCTTGTAAATTGAGGGAAACCTATAATTTGAGATTAATCTGCGGAAAGAGAAACAAGGTGCTTGCTTGGATCAATAAATTTATCACAACTTCTGTAAGTGAAAAGGTGGAACTTCCAATATTCTATGTGGATATAAGCATAAAAGCTCTGCTTAGAAAAAAAATCCATCCTTACTACTTTCGCTTCTTGACAATCTATGAAGATAAAGACAAAACGCAAGGTGCCGATATCCTTGCCTGGATTAACTTAAGAAGAGCTCAGAGTAGCTTTATATGGACTAAGATCGCTACTTGCATTGAGGAAATAGAGAGTGCCTGAAAATCCCCTTGACAAGTTAGAATCGTTGTTGCAAGAAAGGAAAACTAAACGCAAAACTCTCTTGGCTACACTATTAGACTCTTTGGACCCTGTACTGGAAAAAACCCGCAAGTGGTTCGATTATGAAACCCTAGCAATCAACGAAGAAATAGATTTGCTGGGGGCGATTATGCCTGAGGAAACGCCGACATGGAAAGCCGAACTCGACGAAATCAGAAGAAAATTTGAGCGTGCTCTTCAATACATTAAGGAAGTAGCTAAAAGGGCTAGAAGAGGAGAATTAGGGTCGGTTAAAGACATTTACAAACGACCATCGGGCGACCAGATTATAGAAATTCCACCGCCACCAACACGGAAGAAAGAAAAAGGACCATTGGACATCGCGGAAAGTTTGTTGGAGTTATGGGATGCTGCTTCTGAATTGGAAAGGCTGGCAAACAAGGTCGAGAATGAAGCTGTCCGAACCTTAAGACTGCGGCGACTTGTAAGACTTGAAGTAAAGGAACAGAGAAGTTAGAAAACTTAACATATCAAACCTATACGTTTCAGTCCTTGGCTAACGCGCCAAATCTTCTGGCAAAATGGTCGCCAATCTCCACTAGTTTCACATTTCAAGAATTCAGCCTAATGACGACTTTTTTGTTGAGAAGGTTTGCAACGTATTCCCCGCCTCGCGCGCGCAAAGTACTTAATTCAGTGTTGCGAACCTCTAACGTGGTAATCACCTAAAATGTTTGAAGTGTTTCCTAATCTATTCATAGGAACAGAAAGAGATTGTTTGTTCACACAAAGAGACGATTGGGTGGTAATTCATGCTTGCAAATCACCATGTCATCAAAGAGCATTAGGCTATAGGGGCAGTCTTCCCAAGGATCACCCTAACTACCTTGTTTATGAACGTGGTAATCACCTTTTCTTAAATATAATTGATCCAAACGAGCCTCTGTTCATGCCACCATTGTTCGTAGAATCTCTTGATTTCATAGAAAAGCATATTTCAAAACGCAAAGTCTTGATACATTGTAATGAAGGGTTGTCCCGTTCACCGTCATTAGCCCTTTTATATCTAGCAAAACGCGCTGGAGTTATTAATGAAAAAAGCTATAAACTGGCTGTTGAAGACTTCATTAAACTATTTCCTAGTTATCGCCCGAAGAGAGGAATAGCACTTTACCTTGAGTTTCACTGGAAAAAGTTAAAATAGTTTGCTCGACCTAACGCATCAACAAAGTCCCACGCGCGTGTAGACATTCAGAACTTTTCTAATCTAGGTTTCTTAACGTTACTGTGCATTTCTTCAAAGAGCTCAGGTTGTTCTGTGTGAATTGGTATTAACTCTTTTGGATTAATGGTTTGAACGATTTTTTGAATCTCTATTCCGCTGGCATGCCCTGAGTAATGAAAATGATGCTTTTCTAGGCGAAAGAAATCGATCCAATTGTTTAATCTTTGTTCATCAATTATCTCTTCTTCATTATGCGGTTCAGAAGTTGAATGCACATAGATGCTTCCAGGGTTTGGAGTAATATCAATTAGCTCGTTTACATCCAAGAAAGTCAAGCAGACAACAACCTTTACTTGGCTATTGTGTATCCATTCTGCCTTGACAGCATTGGTCACATCTAAGAATTTTTGTTCCCATTTATCATAATCAGATTTTTCAAACCGACCAGTATCTTTTCTATCGATGTAGATGAGAATGTTTTCGTCATCGATTCGCGGAATATCCTTTCTAAGCTCAGGAGCATTCTGTAGTTCCTCAAGTAAATATGCATGCCTTTTTGAAATCACGATTTTTCTCTCATTTTCCTTCGCAACATTGTAGAAAGTCATGAATCGATCGAGGTCTTTGTAAGCAAAATCAGCGACGACCATATGTTTGCATTTTGTAATAACGTTGTGTGCGTTTTCCGCGACATATTTTTCGGATCGACTTTCCTCTTCGCTGATTCTAGTTCCTTCACACAACATGATGTCTACGTCTTCTTTTGCTGCCTCATCTATGAATTTTTGAGTGAGGTCTCCATGTATCCCACTAAGCCTTAGATCACCTGTATAAACCAGAGTTTTGTCGGAAGTGTGAATTATGAATGCCATTGCGCCAGGAACGGAATGGTCAACAGCAAAGGGCTTTATTTCTATCGAACCAATTTTAAATGGTTTCTCCGTTTCTCGCACATTGAAAATTCTAGGAGTTGCAACGCATTTTCTATCAACTAAAGGGCGTTTTTTAAAATTATATATCTCAGTTTCTAGGCTTCTACGGCCCGTCTCAAGTATAGCTTTCGCATATCTTTGGCTTATTTCAGAACATGAAATCGGAATTCTTTCATCCAAAAGGGAGATATAAGCTGAATGATCCTGATGAATGTGAGAGAGTAATACTTCGTCTATGCAAGGTTCACTGTGGGGTTCTTTTCCAATGAGACATAAAAGGTCTTTCCTATAAATTCCATCTATATAATGTAACAATTTCAGTTTCAGAAGATCCTTCATTCCGACGCACGAATACCTCGGCTTAAGATACTCTTCGAAAAACATTCCGTGTTTTGAAAAGCTCATCCCAAAATCTAGGAAAATTTTTGTATCTCTATCCTCCACAAGAATTCGATTTCCACCTATTTCATTGACTCCGCCATAAAATTTTATGCCAGTCAAATTTCCATCTCCAATACGTTAAGCAATAATAATATACATGTTCACATGTTGTTAAAATATATGTACCGTTGCACATATCCTTGAAAAACGCATTATACAACCAAGATCCTAGCCCTCAACGCTGATGCGATATGTCAGCGTGGCCCAATCTCCCTCTCTGTCTTCTTCCACTCTTTAAGTATCGGCTTAAACTCTTCCTCGAAGGGGCTGAGATGGGTCCGCCTGAATTCTATATAAAACTAGAAAACTACTCTAACAATCTAACTATTAAGGGTTAGACTGTTCTAGTTCCTCGCACTCTGCATAAGTGCAAGTTTGCAGTTCAGTTAACCAATAGAACCATGGTTAAAGTTGCTTATAAACCGTGTTCCGAACATGTAGAACAAGAAAACAGATTTATAGTTCAGATTTGTTTTTCGGAAAACTTATCTTCCGACTTGAAGCATGAACCTCTAGACATCAAAATGCTCAGCTACATCTTTAACGTAGTCGTTCAAGTTGTTGAAGATTGGGTTCCAAAAAAATATGCAAAAGAAGACAAGTATAGAGATGAACTTATGCGGTTTCTGAGGGAAAGACTGCCCTCTGAAGACTATGCTGTCGGAAAAGGAGCTTTTTTAGATATCGAGATTAATGATGAAATTGGGATTGAGCTTAAGCGAAACTTGAAGTCTAAAACTGAAAGAAATAGGCTAGTCGGTCAAGTCACGGATTTTCTAAAGCAACACTCCTATGCTCTAGTTGTTCTATGCGGAAAAGTTGAACAAAAAATCGTTAATGACTTGAATAGTAGCTTCAAATTCTCAACACTTAGTTCTAGCTTAATTCAGAACAAGATAGTGAAAATAATATCTAAAGACAAGTCTCAAATTCTGAAGGAAAAAAACAAGCGTGTCCTACTTCAGAGAATCAACAAACCTAGTTTCTCTTTAATAGATTATATGAAGCAGACTCAGACTCAAAAGAAAAAAGAAATAGAACACAAAAACAGAAAAAAGTTAAAAAAACAGAAGCACGTAAGAAGTTAGGTGAGAGGTAATAGGGTAACGAGTAAACAAAAAGATGCACAAGGAGAAACGACTTTTAACCCGCATGATAGAGAACCGCATAGAAGAAAGGTTCAGCTTTCAAAATCTCCCGAATTGATTGCCAAGAAGCCTAAGCGACTTGGAGCGGTTGTAGCTAAGAAGCATTTGACTATCTTTCCCATAGGTGAGCGAAGAAAAAACCTTCCATTGAGTGAAAGAAGCCAAGTGACCATAGGTGAGTTTGTCTATAAAAAAAGTAAGGCACGTGTTGGTTCGCCACTTTACGGTAAATGGCATAAGTATAGTAAAGGTGAGAACGTGATATTAGCGACTGTGGATTTGCTTCCAACAGAGGAAAACGAAGGAAAATATGAAGAACCGTCTTAGAATGAAGTGTAAGGGTTGCGGTTATTGGAATAGGATAGAAGTCAACAAACTCTTTATCCAACAAGAAACTAACGAATCAAAAGTTAGAGTCTTCATACCGTACTATGAACCGCTCAAAACTGAGACGTGCAAGAAATGCAAAAGCGTTATAGTTGAACCCAAAGAATTAATCAGAATTGTGAAGAAAAATGAACATCTTATGGTGAGGGGTTATATTGTCACGGTCACAAGAAGACTTGAAATATATCAAGTATGAGTTTGAAAAAGAAGGGTTCACCTGTTTTGAAGACCCATTCGATAGAGACAGACCAGATATTGTTACATTGAGGGAAGACAAGGTGCTTCTTATAGAGTTGAGAACAACCTCATACAACATTGAAACTAAAATGAAGCTTATGATAAGGAAAAGAGATTTTTATGGAAAGTTATCCAAGAGAAAGGTTGAGTATGGGTTAGTTATTCCGAGAATAAATGAAAGGGTCAGGGAGAAACTTGAAAAGTTAGGAATAAGAGTAATGGAGAGACCTCTCACACAAATCTAATTTGTAAAGAAAGAAACTAATGGACTTGCTTGGATTTTGGTTTTGACCTCTATGGGACTAATACCCAAAAGGGTTCAAGTCCACCAAACTAAAGCAACTAAAAAGCCTTTTCGCAGGATCGTATCCAACTGATAATGTGTGAATGCAGTAATATAGTTCGATCACTCAACACTAACCTGGCGATATCTCCCGAAGACCCAACTTAGGGCTGGCAATTTCGGTAATGATATATGAATTGTCTTTATTCATTATTGCTTTTAACTTTTGTGTAGTTAGCGCACTCCATGGTTGTGTGTAGGGATTAAATTTTAGTCCAACCAACCAAAAAAATACGGTCAGACCACTAGAAAAGGATCAGGTACCCAGAGTGTATACACGGTTCAGAACATAGCTAGAGCTAAATAATCGCAAGTTTTTTGTAACTTGTAAGAGTGACTTTCGAGAGTTTGCTTCTCATAGACTTTTAATAGCTTAGGGTCAACTTTGCCTTCGTTCAAAGCTCCTTCTCTACGGGTTGATGGTGGTTACATCATCAGCGATATTTGCGCGGTAAACGCATGAATGAAGCAGGCTTGCGTTAACAGTGATTTCGGGGTTAAACCGCCATTTCAAGCGCTTGAAGCTATTAACGGAGAAATTTTGCTTGATTCCAAGCGACTGGTGATGTTAAAAGTTCGAAAATTCTGAGTAATCATCCTTTTTTTTAAGATCTATCGCATAGGAAAATGCTGTCTATATCGCAACGTTTGATGTCACTTATTTACTGTCTCTTTGAGACCATTTGAATCGATGGCTTGTTTGCTTTCCGATTTATCTTTGTTTTCTTCAAATACCTTTCTTAAGAATTCAAAACCCGCCGAGAGATATAGTGTACAGATCCTCTTTGCTTTTTCTTCCTGTCCGCTCTCAAACAAGCTCTTGACGAGAGCTATTACTTCTTCCTGCTTTATGTACGGAAAGTAGTGGGTGTTGGATACTAAATCATAAAAAATCTCGGCTACAAGCTCTGGATTCTTTGAGACATGACTATTCAAATACTCCAGGTAAAACATTGAACTTCTATCGTTCATGTACTTGTTTGAAAGTTTCATCCAGTTAACAATATCATTGTCAATGTTTTCGACTAGTGAAAGCCAATAAGAAAGTTCTGCAAGAACATCTTTGTATTTCTCTGTATTTGGCAAGTTCGAGATATAACCTACAATAGCCCCCCACAACGGTTTTATTTTTTCCTTCATTTTTGGCTCCAGTTTACCTCTGAGATGCCATAGAAAGCGAATCAGGTCCAATAGATATGTAACATTTTTACCTGTTATTAGGTCGCTGAGCAAGCTTCCTTTCGATAAACTTTCCAAGTCATTTAAGTATGCGAGACAGACGTGCTGAGGTAGCTTTGGAAACAGATTACCTTCCGTTTTTTTTAAAGCTTTTTTATAGTGCTGGTTTTCCCTTAACAAACAGTATATTTCTCTTGATAGCGTAGTGGAATGGAACAAGTAACTTGAGAAACCATATTCCCACATTTTTTCGTTTTCTTTCGGGAATAGTTTGTCTATATTTTCAGTAACCCATGCCTTGTCAAGATAGTAAAGTTGGGGCAAAAAGGTTCCCAGACACACTTGAAATTCAACGGTTCGATTTGTCTCTATGACCGATTGATAATAGGTCTTTATCGATGTAACCCATTTTTCTTCCTTATTTTTTCTGTATACTTTCGCAAACCTCAGAGAAAAAGCTACCATTGCGTAATAAACAGCACCGAGTGGTGAGTTTAGGACGGCCGTAAGAACATCGTTGCTATCTTCTTTTACAATCGAGTATGCGTTATTGACAAGCCGTAAGAGTATTGTTTCGCATATAGAAAGGAATTCTTCGTCGAAAACATGTTTTTCATCTCTCGTTCCTTCAAAGATAAGGTTTCCAATACTTTTAATCAGAAAATTTTTCTCCATGCTGGAGCTTTCTCTGAATGTAGAAGTTGCAGTGGCCTCAGTTATAAAATCAAACAGTCCTTTGAGAGGGAATGGTTTATTGTTTCTCCATGCATCCACAAAACCTGATACTAACGCCTCCTGGAAAGCCAAATCAAGGTCGATAAAAGGACCCATATCAGTTGCAAATTTTGAGGGGTTTTCACGTACGATACTAGAAAAGCTGTAGACTATATCTTCCCTGCTTTGATACCAAGTTTCCTTTTGAGGTTTATAGGATTTAATGTATTGAACAAGCTCTGTATTAGATTTTGATATAACCTCTGAGGGAAACACTTCCGGGGCGCCAATTTGGCTTACTTGTACAGGCTCTGACCACCATATATAACCAGGGTGCTCTATTTTGTAAGGATAAATTTTTGAGTATTTTTCTCCAAGTTCTACTATTTCCTTATCATCAATGCCATCTAATGCAGACAACCATTCTAATTTTGCATGGGCTTCGGTTTGGAGATGTTTATCGGACCCTTCTGGCGCTTCTCTAGTTGCCGGTAGCTTAATTGATTCAATCCAATTCGTTAACTGGTGGATTTGGTCAGACGAGAAATTGGTTTTGTTCTTTGAAATCAATTCATAAATCTCATGTTTGAGCCCATATTCCTCAAGTGGATTTCCGTCCCATTGCCAAAATAACTGACCATATGCTTCATAATAATAGCTTATCAAGTGGATGCTTACTCTTTGGAATATTTGTAAATCGCTCTTTACCAACGTTTTCAATAAGGATTCTTGCGCAGGTGGTTTGAGACTTTCAAGCGTTCTTCTCAGTAGGTGAGTTATTTGAAGCTGGTAATTGTTTTCTAAGAAGTTCTGAGGGTTATCTTCAATTGCTGGAATAGCGACAAAACTAAATGATTTACTGTCTTTCGCCATAATTTCTTGAATTAAGTCGACTATAATATTTGCAAGGGAAATGCCGCAAATATCGATAATTTTAGAGCCATTTTTTTGAATCAATTCTGAGAACCAATAGTCATCCAAAATTGACGTGAAATTTAGAAAGGACAGATAATCTTTCTTATCGATCTTATATTTCAGAACTATCTTCATTGCTTCTAGAAGTAAATTTTTGGCACTATTATCCAGAAGATAGGGTATTACCGTGTTTTCGATTTCAGAAGACAATAGCGATACAGCACTGAATTTGTTCGCGAGGGCTGTCTTGATAAAATCAATATGCTTTTTTGTTATTCGGGTAATGGGTAATTTAAAAACGATTTTAATTACCTTATAATCCGTGTTGGGATTTTCTATTCGTTTACCCTCTTCTCTGAAATCTATAATTGAGTCAATTAAAGCTACCAACTGATCGAGAATCTTTTCGTCTGGTTTCTTTGAAAGATGTGCAGCAAGATTTTCTAGGAAATCTAATGCAAACCAGTATGGCACGCTATAATGGTCTCCCTCTAAGACAGGATTCTTGTTGTTTGTTCGTGGGTCTAAGTATCCGGCCTTCTGTAATTGCTCAAACCAAGGATACGGGTTTTCAGTAGTCGATAGCTTTTTGAAAAACATTCGTTTGAAAGACTCATCTTTCTCAGCCCTTTGTAATATAAATGCAACTTTATCTTGTATCAAAGGCTATCAACCGTTTCTTCCATTAATTTTACCATTTCGTGGGGAACGCTTGTTAGCTCAGTCAAGTCTTTTTTCCATTTTTTCACTACGTTGTAAAGTTGTGCATATCCATTTTCGTCCTTTTCGAAACCTATAACCTGTATTCCTAATGGTTTGAAGTAATCGGTGTCATAATCAAGCAGATAATTCTCGCCTTTGTAATAAGGAAGAAGTATGCAATGATTAAGTCCTACTATCCCTCTCCCCATTTTCGTTACAAGAAAATCTAATATTTCAAATTCTTCCAAACCATATCCTAAGAAAACGATAGAATACGAGGTAAAAATTTGTGTTAAGAAGGCGCCAAAATCTGCGTTGCGGTACCTTTGCAGATATTGAGGGACTGTAAAAATTATCGAGTTTCTTTGCTCAATTGTACCATGGATTTTGTAAAGCTTATCGAAATAGATGTTTTTGGGGTTAAAATCCTTCTCATCAAAAACAACCGCGTTCTTGAATGCAAAATCAAAATTAGTATCTATATTGGTTGTTAGATAAACTGCCGGTAAAAGGGATGGCAGAACCGATAACTCTTTGTAAATATTTTGTGTTTCACAAAGCGCAGAGTTTGTCTGTAAACATTGCTCAATCCTCTCAAAGAAGATGTCTTTATGGTCCTTACTGCACAAAATGTTATAGCAAACGGTTATAATCTTTTTAGGGTCATTAAGCGCCAGAATGCTTTCTCTTTGTCTGAAATTAACGCATTTTAATTCAAAGCATTTTTCTATAAGGTTCGTTGCTACCTCCTTCCAGCCTTTGCATCCAATTAACTGTGAAACACCGGCGCCCAAGAAAAAACATAATTTTCCCTCGTTAGCTCTTTGAAGAATATTTTGAGGCACATTTGGTTCCTTGGGGATTTCTGGCGGGTTCAAAAGCAATCACTCTCTATTTGAGTTGAAAAAGTATTTAAATTGTATATTAGTGCGTGCGTATCTCTGAATTAGGTTTCTCTTAACTTCTCCGTCACCAGAAAAATGTTATAAGCTGACCAAACCGATTTCCTACAGAGAAAATGAACGGAACAATAGTTGAGTCGCAACCTCCTGTATTGGTTTGCTTGTATATCAAACTACCGAATAACCAACTTTAAGTATGGTCTTCTCCCGTCGAATGCATCCACAGCAAGTGTTTTTATTTTTGTTCGAGAAAGTAAAAGACTGAGGAAGAAGCCTTGCCTTGTGCTCATGAGTGGCGGAAGAAGAGGGAAACAGTGTATGTTAGTCGAACAAGATGTATTGCTGACGTACTCGAATGTACAAAGTGCCAGAGAATCCGAATTAGGAACGTCATTAGGCATCCATGGGCCACGACACTGCAACCCACGATCGGAGTCTTCGCCGGAATCTTCGATATGAAAGGGCGCATCCTTCTTGTAAAGATCGAGACTGGATCGTTTACTGGAGAGTGGGATCTTCCAGGTGGTGGTGTCGATGCTGAGAAGGCAAAGGAGGCCCTCACCGAGCAATTTCTGCTCGGGGAACTGGAAAGAGAGATAGAAGAAGAAACAGGTATTTTGCTTCGCCTAAGAATTGAGACCAGCCCCATTTTATGGCCCGCCTTGCTTAAGGGTGGTGATGATATGGCATTGCCCATCGTGGTGGGCGTCGTCAAAAGCAAACCAACAAAAGGAACGACGCAGTTCGTTTCCTTCGGAGCACTTCAACGTCTCGCAAAAGGCCCTCGTGGTAATCGCCTTTTAGGGGGTTCTGGAGGACGGATGCATCGGCTTGTGCTTCGATTGCTTTCTTGTAGCCCTAATCGATGGTATCGACGGAGAGCCAGAGAGACTCTTAAGAGCATTTATGAAAAAGGCTTCTGAAACATCAGTTCAGAGAACTAGCTTCAAGGAATCAAGGGCCTCGAGCCGAAATGTCTCTAGCTGCTTTCTAATCGAAGCGAGTCTGGCGCACAACTCAACTTCTGCACCATTAGGGGTACTGAGACGCTCGGTGGCTGCCAATACATTTGCTAAAGCATTATCAACTCCATATGTTTGGTTTTTTAGAGCCAGCTTGTCAAGCAAACCGTCCTTTCTTGGGTATTGGTCCATCATCAAAGAGAAATATTGCCTCGCTGATACAGGATCATGTTTGATATCGAAGTAGCCGATTGCGAGCAAAGCGTAATCATTTGCTTTCCAATGCCAATTATTTTTGGGGTTTGCCAAGTGCTTCTCGATATCTTCAAGTCCTCTATCATCACTGTTCTTGATCCGGATTCGACCTAGATGCCACATTGTAGCATACACGTCATCAGTAGCTGATCGTTCATTGAATAATTGCAGAGCTTCATCCATTGTTGAAATGGCCTTGTCGAGATCGCGAAGACCTTCTTCTGCTAGACCTCGATTCCTTAATGCTTGTGCATACTCGTACATCCGACCTAGCTGGTGTGCCACGCGACAGCTATCTTCATGCAAATCATTTGCTTTCGTAAACTCTCCCAATTTTGAACAGACAAGACCAAGCTGGTTTTCAGTTTGAATTTTCTGTATAGGTTCTCCCGAAAGTTGCTGGAGTCTGAGATCCATTTCTAGAAGTCTTTGGGCACGCCTTAGTATTTCAATTTCTCGATCATGCATCTTCCACTGGTACTTGCAACACATGGCCGTTGAAAGGGTCTCAGGTCCTGAAACGCATTGGTCATAAACCCCTGCAACTCTCCGAAGCAGAGATCCAAGAAGCGTAAGGTCACCTTTCTCGATGTCAATACGGTCTCCTAACGTGCTCAGAAGTTTTTCCGGTGGCAAATCGCCATCAAGAACCTCAACCGGTAGCGAGTTACAAATCACTTCAGCAGCCATCAGTGCTTTGTCAATTTGTCTTGCTCTACGATAGGCTAATGCGCACAGACTCTTCCCATTGACGCGAAGCATCCACGATCTAATACCCCTCGGCAGAAGCATGTCTGCTTGGTCACAAAGCTGGATCACTTGATCCGTATTCCTCTCAGGGTCTTGCCGATACTTATTCCAAGCCATTTCCTGATGAATACGCGCCTTCTTGATGTCATCTCGGGCTTCCTCAAGTGCCTTCTTGAACAAGTCATTCGAAAGATCATAGATGTCGCGACCATCAGCTTTTTTTGGACCACAGGCTTGGGCAAGCTTTGCGAGAACCATAAATCGCTCTACTTCTGAGAGCCCGACTCCAAATTGGCGAAGCTCATTGACCCAGCGCTCGTGTCTTCCCATGCTCTTGTAAGAGAGTTCCATGCTTGCGCCCCAATACCCTCCTATTAAACCCATTAGCGACAACATCACATGGCTGGTATGCGCATTGATTTGACACACTCTACCCTCATTCTGTTGGCCTCTTGTGCATAGAACAGACGCTACATTGAGGGCTGATACTTCAATGTCCTCAGTTTTCTTGGTCTTTTCAGAGGCGAGAAGATCTGTCAATTGAATGTAGTCATACACATGGGTTTCTTGAAGGGTATGTTTTATCCACCAAATAGGTTGGGAACTGCTTGTGCGGACGAGCACTTCATGAACGATATCAATGTCCATGCAGCCATAACCAAGAACGACCAGAGGGCAGTTCTGTAACACTTGGATGAGGGCTTCTCGGGCTGCAGGCGGCAGACCTTGACCAACCCTCTGGAGTGTGGTCATAACACTATGACTCACGTCTTTGTCGCCGAGGCGGAATGAGCCATGCAACTTCAGAAGCCAACCAAGTTCGTTGTCATGTCTCTCAAAGGCTGAGTCGCTGTATCGACTTAGAAACGGGGCGAATGTATCCTTATCATAACAGATACGCTCCGTCGGAAAAGCAGTCTCGTAGAGATCACGATAAGCTCGCTCAATCAATGATTCATAGTTTGTCGTTATGACAAGATGCCCATCATGTAGAGCTCGTGCCAAAAAACGATGAAGAACGTTTGGCAGGATTTCTTCACTCCCGAGAACTTGAGCCATCTTGATAACCAATAATTCTTTGTGCTCCAGTTCATTTTGTACAATTCCGCATACCTCCTCAAGCGTACGTTTCTTCACAAGCTGTTCAAGCAAAGTAAGATCTTCAACGCTCTGCGTTTCAAGAAAACCTGATATGATTGCCTGCCCTAGCTCCTCTCCAAGAGGAAGATGAGTGGGGCGATTCTTAGAAACGCCAGCCGCACCATAAAAGGCAACTTTTCTATCTGATAAATAGACGTCCCTAATTTGTGCAAGTACTTCGTCCAGTTCCATTTTACCCTACCTCTTCCGTGTACTACATGAATTGTGATCATACAATTAAAGTGATTTGTAGATGCATTGAAAGGAAACTCAGATGTCAGAAGCATCGTGCACTTCACAGCAGTTTTGTAGTACGCGATCAAATGCCTGCTGTCCTTTCATGGACGACTTTGCCGAATTTTTCAACTATTTCTAGATAGCCTTCAACGATACTTGAGTTGAGTTTGATTTCTTTGTTAACCATTGATTGGTCCCATCTTTCTGCCTTTTCACATGCTTCCTCATCGATTATCCCGCCTTTATGAACAATTACATGCCTAGTTTGAAGTACTTCTTGCAGATCTTTTCTGAGTTCTTCGTCTCCGTTGAATATGTCTCCATGAATTAATCTTCCGTAGGTTTCGCTGATAGTTCTAACGTTCAGAAGGCTCTTTACATTGTGTCCTGAGTGCAGAGAGTAATTATCTTTAAGATAGGCCTCCAGACAGGAAATCATAAACACAAGAATCTGTGGCAATGCAAGTTCATAAAGTTCCATAACTTTTTCTTGTATGATAGGTTCAATCTGAGCCTCGAACGATTCTACCATAGAATCGGCAACATTCTTAAATAACGGAATCAAACGAGGGCGACTTCTTATAATTTGTCTGATTTGTTCACCAAACCCCACTTTTTCTAAGACAGCCTTAAATTCCTTGGCGCGAGTCAACATGAGTACTGTCCTTGCTTTTTCCATATTTTTCTTAAATGCTCGAAATGGTTCTTCTTCAGCTTTGCTTTTCATTTCCATGTCCTCCACAAAAATGTGACAAAAGCGACTTTTTAAGAAATATGCAAGTCTAGTCAATTTTGAATTGCTGTACAGCCAGAGAGACATATTAGTCGACGCTTTGCATGGGAGATAAGTTGGATCATTGACTTCATCTCGGGGCGAATCTGACCTCGATCAATACTCTGTTCCTCATCAGGGCTTAGCTTGGTCTTCTCCATCGACATCACTGTCCTTATGCGATCTGGGTGTTATTGCCGTAAAATGCGTTGGTTCTTTGTACCATGCGAACATTGGTGGTCTTTTTAGTTTTCCAAGTTCTTGTTCCGCTATGAGCGTGTTTCTTCCCTGCTCAAGATCTGTTGAACGCTGAATATAATATGATGCAAACTCGAGGTTGTCAGCCTTCATGGCAGCGTCTAACCCTAAGACAAGTGTTTCCTTCTCCCAAGCTGTGTCCCTTATACGTGCCGCGCAGTCCGCCATCGGAAGGAACGCTTCGGCTAGTTGATGGCTGTTCAAGCTTGCACTTGGGAGAATCTTCTTTGACTGTCTTCTTGCGTTCTTAAACTTTAGCTGATTCCCCAGTAGATAATAGGCTTCTGCAATGTGAGCCCATGTTATTCCGACGTCGAAGGGTCCAACTTCCTTGAAAACCGCTAGTGCCTTTTTGAGATAACCCAAATATCTTCGTGGTTTCTCCATGTTCCGGTAAGCAATTCCCATGTTGTGATAACATAAGCCTAAGTCTTTAGGTTCCATTGGAACTTGCTTCAAGCATTCTCTGTAAAGGAGGAGGGCAACGTCAAACATCCCTATCTGGGAATAGGCATCCGCCCCCCTGAGAACAAGGTCCACCACCTGAATTGGATCCCCAAACCACCTGAGATTCGCCTCGACAGCTCTTCTTGCGTCTTCTCTCGAGTAGCGTAGAGGATGTTTTTCTCTAAATAGGTGGTTTTTCCTTCCTTTTGATTTTATCGTTCGATACCATCTCAAGGCAACTGCCTTATCGACGAGCTGGTATATGCTCTCGATAAGTGTACTCCTTTTTCTCAAGTGAGGAAGCAACCAAGCGTTTCGCAAGGGTTGTCCATAATTGGTCGTGATGATTTCAAGGGAATGCATTTCCATTTCCCAAAACTTTTCCAAGCCCAGCAAGTCTTCAGGGTCAACCATCCTCAAACCTGCGGTAAGCTCCTCTCTGCGTTCAATTTTCTGTGGGCTCATGGATGTGGTGATTGCTGATGTGTTTGCCATTTTAAGCTTCCATACATCTTCTTTGTCGAGTTGGTTATCATCATGAGACATTTCGCTGAAGATGGTCGAGTAGCGAGAAAATCTCCTATCTATCCGTCGTTTTCTGCCACTAGACGAAGTGAACTGGCCTTTAGGTGCGTCGAAAAAAAAGCTCTGGATAATCTGACCGTATCCTGCTGAAGTTCTGAATTGGCAACCACTCACTAAGCTCACTCGCAGAGTTTCTTGGAGCCTGCTTTGGTTTTCTCTCAGCTTCTGATGGCACAGCGTTTTCGGGGTGGAACAAGTCCAGCAGGATTAGGTAACCAATTTTCCTTATCTGGTTCCAATACCATTTTTTCCTTCTCTCCATCTCGCTCTTCCTGACGAAACGGTAGAACTCGTAGAATAGGGAGAAAATCGAGAGGAAGCTGTTTTCCTGTGCGTATTGTGTCAAAATGGCCGTTCGCTTTTTATGTGCCTCTTTCGGCAACTCTTTCAGTTTATAGATTGCGTAGAGTGCGTGTCGATAGTCCATCTGAAAACCTGGTTTCAGAACGAAATCTCTTATTTGTGCGCTTTCGTTTTCCCTTTCTGCTTCGTTCTCTTGGTTCATGTGCCAGTTTTCATCTCTAATAAGAGTAGTCTTTCACTTCCTAAATAAAAGAAAGGGTGAGGAGTGTACGATTTAGGCTGATTTTCTCACTCTTTTTCAGAACGTTCTTCCCAATCGTCTGGTCTTTCATCATAATCTCTGCTTTCCCAGTATGCATCGTTGTTCGGGTTGCACTGGTTGGAATGGTTGTCACGATTCGCTTTATCGTCGGTCATTTTGACTCACCTCAATCTAATGCTTCGCTACCTTGCCTAATAGATATCTCGGACACAATTCCACAAACAGCACTTATTTCACGATGTTATTGTTTGTTCTTTTCATTGTCGTTAGTGATTCGCCGGGACTAATACCCAAATGGGTCCAAATCCCAAATCATCGCTTAGCTGTCTCTAATTATACATGGCGACCACATGGTTCTCTGCAAGCTTCTGCCAAACTAGCCAGAAACCATATCATCAATGCCAGAGTCGTCACGGGTAGTAAACTTAGAACCACGGGCAATCCCCACAGCCCAATAACACTAGTAGGAACTAGACAAAGAAGACCAAGCACACCCATCATCGCAATCCAATATGGTTGAAAGAAATTGCTCCACAGCCGGCACATTGCTTCCCACTGCTGCTCTTTCTTCTTTAAAGCTATGAAGTTGAAGATTATGGTGGGAATCACTGACGCAATTGCCATGATTTTTGCTATAACAGGTATCGGCAACAAGGCGAGAGCAATGCTAGCTGGAAACCAAATAGCATCAAAAACACTTCTTACCCTAGAAACCATTCTTATTCCTCTAACAAACAATCTCAGCCTATTATAAAAACCAATCTTCAACATTAACATCAGTCTAGAAGTCGGGATTCTGGAAAAAAGCCGTGTGCACTAAGACCTAATTAAAAAAGAGAGTCTGTGGGAAACATCTCCACTGTGTTTTGCGTTCGAATAAACGACCTTCCACATTTATGGAGATTCTAGTTAAAAATGTCGCGAGACTCACACCAAAAGGGCAAAGGGTCTCATTGAGTTCAAAACCGAAAACCTTTAGTTTTTTAAATGCTAACGACAAACTGGAGAAAGCGAATTGGATTTCTCATGTGATCGTAAGGTAGCAATCATAACTGGTGCCAGTCGCGGAATTGGAAGAGCGACAGCAATGGTATTGGGAAAGGAAGGTGCAAGCGTTGCAGTAAACTACTTGCGTTCGAAAGAGAAAGCTATTGAGGTTGTTGAAGAGATAAAGAAGCATGGAGGAGAAGCGATTCCTATTAGAGCTGATGTCGCACGGTTAGATGAGGTTAAGAGGCTCGCAGAGGAAACAGTGGAGAAATTTGGATCAATCGATATTCTGGTAAACAATGCAGGGGTTATCGTTCGACCTGGAGATTGGAAAAGTATTAATGATGAATCTTGGCAACGAACCATTGATGTTAACCTCAAAGGCATTTTAAACTGTATCAAGGTCGCAGCACCTTACATGCTAAAACAAAGAAAAGGCAAGATTGTTAATATCTCTTCAACATATGGAATTTTGGGAGCTACTCCTGTAGTAGCATATGCCGTAGCGAAAGCTGGTGTGATTAATCTAACGAGAGCTTTCGCCAAAGAGCTGGCCCCATATATTAACGTAAATGCTGTCGCCCCCGGGAATATCAAGACAGAAATGACCTCAGCTGCTGGTGAAGAGTTTGTTAACACAGTCATCAAGGCCACTCCACTCAAGAGGTTGGGCGAACCAGAAGAAGTGGCTTATGCGATTGCTTTCTTAGTCTCTGACAAAGCGGATTTCATCACCGGTCAAGTTCTTGTTGTCGATGGCGGTCACATGTTGAAATAGAACATAAATCAACAAAAGGAGGAATCTGTTTGAAAAGAAAAATCTTCGTGTCTCATGGCGATGCTAAGGATGTGAGAATTGATGAATTCATGACCGTCTTTGACTATTTCACGAAGAAAGAATCGAGGTTAGTTAGCCTAGTGACAGCTAAATTGGATGGTCCTCATACCCTGCGGATCAATAGAGCTAGCGAAAAGCTGTTTTTCTTGATTGATGGAGAAGCTGATATGGTAGTCGACGAACAACAATATCATCTCATAAGAGGAGATGCAGTGCTCGTTCCAATCAATGTTTGGCACTCAATAATTGGTCGTAAGGCCCATTTGATCATCGTAGTCGCCCCTCCCTATGACCCAACGAATGAGGAGATGAAGTAAGCTATTCTTAAAGGAGTAGGTTCTCATGAAATGGCCCTTTTCAAGGAAAGGACTTCCTCACTTCGACGAGCACATTTCTAGAGCAATTGGTTGGTTTTATAACACTTGGGTGGACAACGAGACCGGAACGGGTTGGGGTCATTTTGCAGGACTTGAGCGTGTCACTGAGTGGGGAGGCACTCTGGAAGGAATAAGAGCTTTGGTGCGTGTGGGTGAAAACAAAAATGATCACCGCATTGCTAAAGCTATAAGCTGGCTAAAGAGCGTTCAACAGCAAGACGGGGGATGGAAATCTTGGGAAATCCGAGAGAGCTGTGTAGAACCTACTGCTTGGGCACTAATCACGTTAAGGCTGTGCGATGAAAGTCTGGACTCGAAATGCTTCAAGAAAGGCATAGGATTTTTGATCAAAGCCACTAATGTGACCGAAGAGCATTGCTACTGGGGAGCCTATGAAGGTGCAGATCCAAGAGTTTACCCCACCTTGTTGGCAATATGGGCTCTCAGTGGAATAAGGGATGATCTTAGCGCAAAAGGAGCGAAATGGTTGAAAGCTTCGAGAAATTCTGATGGCGGTTGGGGATTCCGTCCTAATGATGAAATCAGCAATATAGCAATGACAGCAATGGCAGTATATGTGCTGTTGACTACTAAGCAATTGTTTATGGGTGAAATGCTTGAAAAAACACTTGGATGGATAAGATCTCACCTGAGAAATGATGGGACATGGCCAGCAGCAATTGAAGACTGGATCAGCTGTTTAGATCCTGATACTAAGGATAAAATCCCAGCTCAGACGAAGCATTTCTCAACTGCGTGGGCCCTCATGGCTCTTATCAAAGCAAATGTGCCTATTTCGGATCCCAAATTATCGAACAGTCTTGCAGTGCTTGCAAAAATGCAAGAGGAAAACGGATCCTGGATTTTTTCGCGAGATGATCCTAAGGAGTATAGCTGGTGCGTTGCAAATGCTATGTGGGCGTTAGCGGATGCGTGCGATGCATTCTATTCACCAGTCGGCTTCACTTCATACGTTGAAAACATCGTATCAAAAAGCCTGCGACGAGCGACCTATATGTCAATAATTAACTTAAGCCTTATAATTCTGACGATTTTTGGTGGGATCCTATACTTATCTGGAGCTTATCAAGGACTTTTGGACAGTTTAGCTGGATTTGTGGCATGGCTAAGTGGTCTTGTTGCTAGCATTGCCAGAGAGTTAGTGATAGCAATTATTGCTACTGCTGTCATCTCATCCACCATCGCCATATATCGTTGGCTCAAGAAAC
>Ga0172366_10000825_pt1 | contig 23389 bp, 24 predicted proteins | sample LakKivSesite69cm_FD_114533 | JGI IMG/M metagenome (GOLD analysis project Ga0172366, IMG submission 114533) | Sediment microbial communities from Lake Kivu, Rwanda - Sediment site 69cm | ecosystem: Environmental > Aquatic > Freshwater > Lake > Sediment | place: Rwanda: Western Province, Lake...
CTTTCAATTCCCTTTGCTTGGGATTTTTCCATGCATCATACTTCCAATTGCCCTAGGAACACTCGGCAACGCAACATCTTTCAATTCCCTTTGCTTGGGATTTTTCCATGCATCCGATGCCCCTTTCGGCTCGATTTGCCAATTACGGGTTATCTCTTACATAATTTGAGATATGTATTCTCGATTATTATTGAAACGTAATTCAGTTTATAAAGATAATCGATTGAAACTCGTTTGATGGTCGACCAGATTGTACTTTCTGTCTGACATGGAGCACAAGCAGTTGCTCTATCAGCTCTTGCCTACTGCTAGAGAAGTGGGCGTCAGCAAGGAGTTGAGAGGCTGGAACTGGCACCAGCCGCCGTTGAAGCCATACTTTGACAACGTGAAGTTGCCGATGTATGAAGTCAGCTCCAAGTACTGTCCCACGAACCGAGACGTGTACCTGCGACATGTTGAGAAGACGTACCCTACTCCTAGCCCTAGGATGGCTCTAGGCAAACTCTTTCACGGTGTAGTAAGTGATAGCTTGCAGGCTTTCCTTCAGCGCCAAGATGTGAGTTTCGAGTCTTGGTGGCAAAAGATCAGGTGGCAGGAGATTTCCGAGAAACCTGAAAATGTCATGGGGCCCTGCAGAAAAGTCTGGGAGTTCATGCGAAAAATGTGCGAAGCTAGGTTGGCTGAAGCTTCAAGCAGACAGTCGCACGCTTCTGAGCTGGACTTGATGGCTTCAGCAGTTCCGTTTTTAATTGAACACAGAATTTCTGGTGAACTGCTCGGCTTGAGTGACGTGCTCAGCGTGGATTGCTTTGATTATTTGAGGGCGATCATGTTTGATTTGAAAGCAGCTGGCACGAAAGAGGAGTGGCACAGGCTTTATGCTGTGGGTTACGCTCTTGTGTTTGAAAGTGTTCATGAAACGCCTGTGGACATCTGCTGCACTGTGTATTTGCATGTTGATAACGGCAAGATAAATGTTCAGAAGGACCTGTTTTTTGCAAACGATGAACTGAGACAATGGTGGATTGAAGAAAGAGACAAGAAATTAGAGATTGTGGCGGAGAGGAAAGATCCTGGCAAGCCTGAACGTTCTCAATGCAAAGAGTATTGCCAGTACTACAATGCCTGTTATGGTTGATCGCGTCTGAGACGGGTGTTTGTATGAAAATCTTTCTTGATGATTTCGGCATTTTCTTGGGACGAAAGAGAAATCGATTCATTGTAAGGAAGACTGGTGGTGAAGTCAAGGAGATCGTGGCAGACGACGTTGATTCAATAATCTGCTGCTCTTCTGGCGTTGCTTTCTCGGCAAGTGCCTTGGATTTGGCAGTGGAGAACAATATTCAGGTTATCTTTGCTCGTTACAGAGGTTGGCCCTACGCTGTCTTGATGCCCGCCTCCATGACAGGTTCTGTTCGTGCTCGCAGGGAACAGTTTATAGCTTACAATGATCAACGAAGCCTGATCCTAGCTAAGAAGTTTATTGCTGGAAAGCTCGTGAATCAAGCCAATTTTCTGAAGTTGATGGCGAAGAATAGGCGGCAGACTGATTCTGATTTGGCTGAGAGGTTGTATGAGTCGGGTAAGCTGATTGATGAGGTGAACGAGAGAATTAGTAGAGAGCAAGGTTCTAACATTGATGAGAAGCGTCAGCAAGTAATGAATTTGGAAGCTGAAGGCGCTCGATATTACTGGGATTCCATTCGTCAGATTTTACCTCCAGAATTGGGGTTTACGGGAAGAGAGACTCGTGGCGCTCGTGATCCTTTCAATGCAATGTTGAATTTTGGTTATCAGACGATTCTGTTTCCTGAGGTTTGGAAGGCTGTGAGTTATGCTGGACTGGATTTCTATGCTGGATACTTGCATGCTGACAGACCGGGAAAACCTTCTTTGGTTTTGGACATGATGGAGGAGTTTCGTCAACAGCTTGTAGATCGGACGTTAGTAGGTCTAATCACAAAAAGCGTTGTAAAACCTAATGAAATTTTGGCTACGGAAGCTGTTGAGGAAGGCCGAGTCTTAAGTAAGGATGTGATTAAGGTTCTGCTGGCAAGTTTTCAGGAGCGTTTGGACAGTGAGGTGATGTTTAACGGTCAGAAAGGATCATTGAAGAGTTTCATTTATTTGCAGGCTAGGTGCGTGGTTCGCTTTCTGCTGAAAGAGGCGGAGTATGTACCTTTCTGTCTGGGATGGTGAGTTGTCGTGCGGTACGTTGTAATTTATGATATTACGGATGATAATCTGCGGGCTTTGGTTGCTGAAACCTTGAAAGATTATGGGTTGCAGCGTATTCAGTATAGTGCGTTTATCGGTAGTCTGCGGCGAGATGAGTTGAACAGTTTGCTTGTGGATTTGAAGAATCTGATCAAGGATTTGATTGAGAACGTGCAGCTATATCCTGTCTGTGACACTTGTTTTAAGGGAAGAAAAGAAGTGGGTAAGCCGAAAAAATATGAGCTTAAGGAAGAGAAAGACAAGATCGCGTATTTCTAGCCTGCCTCTACATGGAGAAACAATATGAAGAAGACCAGAGAGTCAAGAGAAGACAAGTGGCTGAAAAGCAAGCAGAAATTGCCTATTTCTGATATTGCTGAACCTTCCGTTTCTGTTACTGACATTAAACATTACATCTATTGCCCCAGGCTGATTTATTTTGACAAGGTTTTACACGCAACTCCTATTTTCGGTTCACAACAGGAAGACAGTAAAGAGCTACATGAGGATTACGTAAAGAAGGAGCTGAGAAGGAAAGACGCTGTTTACTATTCGCCAGAGTTTGTCGGTGCTGAGAAGTTGTTGTTTACTCCACTTGGCTCTACTGTGCTCGGATTGCAGGGGAACGTGGATTGCATTATCAAAACGGCCAAAGAGGAATACATTCCAGTCGAATACAAGAATATGAGTTCGGATAAGGGCAAAGTTTGCATGGATCACAAGTATCAATTGGTTGGGTATGCGTTGCTTCTTGAAGAGAGTTTTGGCACTGTTGTCAAACGTGGCTTTGTGAATTATATTCCTGAAACGCTGATCTTGCAGATGGAGATTACGCCAACTATGAAGAGTTACGTAAAGAGGGTTCTAGGACACATTAAACGGATTATCAAGGATGAGGAACTGCCGCCGATACGAGTAGCTAAACAGAAATGCACAGGCGGATGCGGACACAAACAAACATGCCAGACAGAATGAACTGGAAAGTTTACGCTAAATTGTAGATCGTGCAGTTTCTGTCTTTCTTTACCACTTTTATCGGAAAGAAGTATGGTTTAAGAACAATGGCGCCTTTTTTCATTTTCTTTCCTGAGAAGGGGTTAACATCTTCAAACGATGTTGTTGCGGTAAAGTCAGTAAGTAAGAAGACTATGCCATTCTCATGTAAGGGTTCTTTCTGTTCAATGCGCACTATGCACCGTTTTGGCGTGAGTTCTGTCAAAGCATTCTCAATGCAGAGGCAGATGGAATCTGAAGTTCCGAAATACTGCACGTTCTTAAACACAGAGGATACTTCTTCAATAGCGTCTTTTTGAGTGTCTAAATAGACTCCAAGATCGCCATCATATAGTATGTATTCTCTTATTCCGAAAGTTCTTTCGAATCCTTCTCCTTGCCTTTTTTTCTTTAGTCTTTTCATAAAGGCTTTAAAGAGAGCCATTTTGTCAGGTAATTCAACGGTGACATGCGAAGTACGGATTTTTTCGAACAGTGCTTTGCCTTTTTCTATGTTCCCTGTTCGGTTGATAGCTGATGCTACCAATGCCAATTTGATCGTTGATGGGCTTGGTGCTGGCGCTGAGAGTGCGTAGCTAGAGGAGAAATATGGGATTCGGTAAGAGAAGGTGCTTGCGAATTTGTATTTTGCGCCGATCCACGGCATTGTTCATGATGCTCCGAGTTTGTAGGGCGATGCAGTTTTTAGTTTGTCAGTTTCTTGTAGCATTGATGCGAATGAGTTGAATTTTTGTATGTTCTGCGTACCAGCCATTGTTTCGATTTGTTGTGCGTAACCGTCTGTAAGTGGGCTTATGACGGGTACTGGTGTTGCATTTTTTGTCTTTACGATTAGTCCTTCAAAGTTCTCGAAGTGTGGTAGGCGTGTGGTTGTCATTGCGCCTTCGAGTCGTGACATCATGGCTTTGTATGCGTCTAAGACGAGTTCGTATCGTTCTTTTCTTGTCTTGTCATCTATAGCGTACGTGTAGTCTATTTCATTTAGACCTATTCGCCATGGTTGAAAGACTGAGACGAAAGCGTATGTGCCTGAGCGGGTGGGTCTGTTGTAGATCATCTGTTCAGTAACTCCTTCTTCGCCTTTCTCTCTACCTTTTTCGCCCGTAGCAACTCTTGTATGAACGTGTATGTCTCTGTAGAATTTGTTGGGTAAAGCAAGCGCCCAACCAAATTCAACGGTTGATTTGCGATTTATAGTTGGTTTCTGCACTAAGAAGCCATGCACGTCACATATTGTGCATTTTAGAGCTTCGTCTAAGGCGGGTTCCGCTTCTTTTATCTTTTTAACGCTTTCATTCCCCTCTGCTTTCATGGGGCTTAATTTTTCGCACGCCGTACAAAGTTTTACTCTCTTGTCTTTTGCTATTTGCCACAGTGCTTCTGTGTGTATGTGTTTGAGCATCTCTCCGCTTATTCCGTCTGTTTTCTCTCCATTTGCCAAGACAATGGTTCGGGGTTCTGTGACGTTACCTACAGTGCCTTCGTTGTTCAACGAGTGGGCATCAATCCGTATTCTGCCGACAAAGCCTATTTCGTAGACTGTTTCATTCATTCTTCTTTCTCTCCTTTTTCCATGCGAACAAGGGCATGAGATATTATAGCGGCACAAACTAATCTTACGCCATACTCCTGAGCCAACTTCATTATTTCATCCAAGTTTTTTTCGTCAGGTTTGAAAGCAAATTTATTGGGGTGCTCTCGTTCATATCTCCTTGCGCCTGCATCTAAGCGCCTAAGAAATTTTTTCAACGCGTTGACTAGCTCTTCTTCTTTTTCAGCATAGTCCAATTCAATGAGTGAAGCATAATCCTCATTTATTCCAACCGCAATTCGCAAAGCTTTACCAAAAGATTCGATAGAGGAGTTCGAAAATAGTTCATGCAATTTCGACATGATTCATTATTTCCTCCAACTGCTCTTTTTCCCACGGATAGAATTTCTTATCTATCTGACCACGTATATATAGACTTTCAAAAGCTCTAAAATTCTCCAAAGTTGGATGCAAAAGAAAATCAGTCAATGTCAAAGTGAGGTTTTGCTTGATCCCTTTTACACGTGAGGATAACGGGAATTTTCTTTCAATTTCTTTTAGAGCGAAGACGCCTGCTGAAGTTTTCACGAGGTTTTCCAGAAAATTCAGACTATACTTTCCTCCACCACCAGGTTTAGGTTGCTGTCCAGTTTTCTGCATCGCATTGAAAATGACACTATCATACTTCACTCTATGAGATAGTCGCCTTTCTGAGACTAAAATCGCAAGTCTTACAGAATAATGAATCAGTGCCGTATTCGCTGAAATAGTATATACCTTAGTATCTAAATCATTCTGAATAGTGCGATGAGAAATAAGAAAAACATCAAATGGATTAGGAACCAAACTTAGTATGAAAGATTCACCCCATCGCCAAACACCTGACCATGCAGCACCAATGCAAGCAATTGCCCAAGAGTATTTATCAACCTCCAACTGTGTCCCTTCATGGTAGACATCCTTTTTTTCTTCGCGATATCCCTTGGCAGCAGATACATCAAGTGACTGGTAGAGCGTTCTTCCGTCTTCTACTCGACGACCTATAGTTGGTGTGAATTCAGGCTTGCGATGGACTTCAAGAATTCTGCTATAGTTTTGCGTTACTAACTCTTTTACCTCATCTCGTGGATGTTGCTTTTGGGAATCTTTCCTTTTTCTGTAGGTTCCGAAAATTCGCTTCCATCCTTCAGCATCTTCAAACAGCATAGGATCGGGATTTTCAGGTATGTCCCCTGTGACGTCTACCCAATAAGCATAGCCTGAATCGCGAATACGTGCTGTAGTGTCTTCATCGCCTATGATTGAAGCCAGACCATATGCCCTAAATGCATCGAACATTTCGAAAGAAGTCTTATTCACGATAAATCGCTGCTGACTCATAATTCCTTATTTCATTATGTTCGTTAATAAGTCTTATAAAAAACTGCTCTCTCTATTCAGCTCAAACGATGCCTGATCTGATAATCTGATGAATCTTGCAACTATACAATAAATCGTGTATTGTTTTTTTCTCTCAAAATCAAAGAATGAAGTGTCTAGCCTCGTCGGCGATTCTATTTTTTCTTCAATGTTTCCATTCATGTTGAGACCGAATTTTTCGCTGATTTCCTTAATAATTCCGTTATAGAGTTTTTGCCAGCCGAGCGCATACTTTGGCACATGTTCTGCGCGTGTGTGATGATGATGCCCAATCGCTAATTCAAAAGCAAGTGTTGTATGGACGTCATTGCCTAAAAGACAATCAAGCATTTGGGACATTGCATAGGCTGAAACGGTCGCGTGGGGAGGAAGCTGACCTTTAAAACGTATAGGTGTGTGCGCCAAGGGGGGATCTGTCGTTTTGACACCAATGCCTTTTTGCCAATCTGTGTTAAGTTTTCCTAGATCATGTGTTGCAACACTTAATGCTACTGTTCCTTCAGTCGTGGTCAAATCATGTTTACCGATTAGTGTATCAAGCAACTTTAAAGTCTGTATTTCTTTATCTTTTATTTGCTCGAATGCATCCAAGCAATTTCGCGCATGGTTTAACCAAGGCTCTACTTGATATTCCGGTGCTCTTCTAGATTTTGATGGAACATCAAGAGGTTTCAAACATTCACCTTTTTCTCTAAAGAATAAGCCACAATCAGGAGTATATCTGACAAAATCAGGATGCACTACATAGTATTCGTATGGAAAAATATCATCTATAATTGAGACATGAAAATCTGGCTCACCATTCTCATCGTGCACAAAATCTACTTGCCAGAACTTCGCCTTTCCAAGTAGCTGTCTTCTTAGCACACGAACGTCAACATCAATCCATGGCATATGCAGTAACTTATCGAAATCGAGACCACTGGGGTTATCGTGGATTGTTATATTTGCGTTCAATATTTCTCTTATGTTTCTTTCTACGTCCTTTTTGCTTCCTTTAAAGGCTGCATCACCCAAACTTTTCAGAATCTTGCGCCTTCGATTTTCATCATTCATTATCAATTCAAAATCTTCGTCAAGAAGGGAATTGACAAATTCTAGTTCCTCTCTCCAGCCTATTCGTTTGGATGCTAACTCTTGAGAAACGTAGTCTCTGCTCTTGACCATTTCACCCTCAGCATAGGGTGCAAAGTGCTCAACACCAAAAATCCAAATCTCACCATTTCCTCCTCCGCGGGCACATCGGCCCATTCTCTGAATAAGAGAGTCAGGAGGTGCAAGTTCAGTAAGCAACAGATCACAGGAAATATCCAAACCAACTTCACACACTTGAGTCGTGACCAAACAAGTTTTTTCTTTCTCGTCCTCTAAACTCGTTCGCATATTTTTCTCTATGTTTCTTCTATCTTCGTCCAAAAACCTTGAATGTAACAAGAAAATCTTAAAACTCTGCTTTTGTAAGGGTTCAAATATTTGTTTGTAAAGCGTTTGTGCACGATCAACAGTATTGCAAACAACCATGATTTTTTCATAACTCTCGGCACAATGGAAAATATCCGTAGCTTCCAAAAACTTGCTTTTCCAATACAGGGTTACATTGCGGTCTCTTCGACTTTTAACATCATCATCGCATCCTTCAACAACTTTGACATGCTCTTCCCCAAATTTGTTTTGAAACCATCGAATGAAAGAATCAGGTAAGGTTGCGGACATAACAAGAAATGGCATTCCCAAAGCCTTGGCGCGTTCAATTAAGACCAACATGCTTTGAAGACCTAAGAAACGATCGTAGATATGTGCTTCATCGAAACAATGAAAAGCAGAAACGGCAGCCCCTGCTGGAATGTTACCTAAATACGCTGGTAAACTTAGTGGGGTGCAACAGTAAGCCCCGATAGTCTGGTCAATTGTAGCAACGACAATATCGCTCTTGAAGAAAGGGTCTTTAGAATTGGCGCCATGCTGGGGTGATACGCTGTATGGCAATCCGATTTTATTAATACCTTTATTGATTCTCTCAGTAATCTCTTCAACTAGAGCTCTAGTTGGCAATGAATATATTAGTCGATTTGGAAGATCATAATCTCTTCCAAGAAGTAGAGAAACATAGCATGCTTCGGTTTTCCCAGAACCACAAGGAGCACGCAAAACAACCGCCCTGCCTTCGACAAGATTTTTCGCAGTCTCCAATTGATGAGGATAAGGCACCTTTCCGTTAAGGGCTAGCGTGAATACTTCATCTATGGTAAAATTGTCCAAGATTTTGTTCAATATTATGCACATCCTAGTTTTTGTTGCATTTTGACTACTCCGAATCCTCCTGTTTTGTTTCCTCCAATGTTCGCGTATTCTGCATATTTTGCCAGCATGCTTGTCACCTTGTTCCATTTGCTTTCTCTGTCCTTCATCTCGTACGTGACCCAGCCCACAAACCCCGTTGCCTTCTTAGCCCTCATAACTGCCAACCTCGTCCACAACTCATACTCACTCACACCCACATTCTTCCCCAACCACTCCCTATACGCCACATACTCCTCCTTCCCAAACCGTCTACCATCACTGAACAAGTTCCAACACCGCATCAAACCCGAAAAAACCTTCACCGCATCAGGAAACATCCAATGAAAACCACTTCCCAAACTAGCAAAATACGTAGGCGACCTAAACGAAAGCCTAAACGCATCCACTGCCTCAGCTTCCTTCTCCAACTCCTCATAACTCTTACAGTTCACACTCAACGAAGCAATACGAAAAACCGTGTCAAAAACCATCAAGCTATTCTGCTTCTGAAAAAAACTAAGCAAAAACGTCGAATACTCATCCTTCAAAAACCTGAAACCGACCCGACAAGGAAACAACGGATCCAAAACATAACCACCCTCAGAGCGGTTTCTACTCCTGAACCGCAAAGGTGTCACATTATAAGGCTTAGACACATCCAACTCATGCAACAACCCAGACGCGCTGGGATCAACCATCCTCACAACATGCAACAATAAACCCCTAGCAACATGACCTGTAAAAAACGGCAAAACAACAGGCTTCTCAGCATACATCTCCAAGCCAACCTCAACAGGCAACTACATTCAACTCCCGCAAATGGGATTCAACCTATATGATAATCGCTAAACACTATTAACAGATGTACAATTAAAATTTTCCCAGAAAGAGACTTGTTCTCCTAGTATGCTTCTCTCAAAACGTACCTAACTGTATGTACTCTTGGCCCTTCAACCAACATTCTCATTTACTTGATCTCCGTTTCTCTCCAACCTATTCTCTTATCTTGAAAGAAGCGAAGCAAGGACAACAATGCCGGAGATATTTTGTAGATTTGCAAGGTTTCTCGCATAGCTTTTTCCTGTTCTGGCATCGAGTCAATCGACAAAAATTCTGACACGACCTCGGAAAAACCTTTTTTATCTAAATGGTTGAACATGTCAGTCCACATACGCCAAGTCGAGTAGTCATGTTCATCTTCGGCAAGAGTCACACACCAAAGCTGTCGATGAAAAACCCTTAGAACATAAACCTTGTTTTTCAAAGCATTTGTGAGAAATTCATTTCCGACCACAATTCCAACCTTGCCAAAGATTTTTTGGATGTAAGAAAGCAGTTCTCTCTTAGATGAATCCTCGTCTTCTTCTACCCACGACAGATATTTTTCCGGGATAGCTCTTCTTTCTATTCGATTCACTTCAACTATCTTTTTTTCTTCCTTAAGCTTCCTAAGATGATAGTATACTACCTTATCACGACAGGTATACCCAAGCAATTGAAGATGTTTGTACAAGTCTTTACCTGAAATCTTATCGTGCTCTTTCATAATTTCGATAATATGATCTCTCATGCTCGATCTTGGGAACTGATAGCGGTTATATCCAGACACCAGCTCTTTCATTATCTTGTCTTCTTTGCTCAATCTATACCGATCATGCCCAACTCTCCTCAGTTGACCATTGCTAGTTAATCTCTCCAAGAAGGTTCTACATGTATCGACATCCAGACCTGAAAGCCTCGATACTTGGCCTTTGCCAAACTTGCCAATCCTTAGGTAGATACAGCACCATTGCACAGTCCTTAGTTTACTTTGAAGCAGAAAATTCCTGAAACCGGTTCTACCAACTCTAGGCGCCCAATCCAGGGTAAAGAATTCAGCAAGAATCGTCTTTGAAATGTCTGATATGGTGTAGTCTCCCGTGGCAAGCTTTGTTATCAAGCCGCTTTCAACCATCTTTGAGAAGATATTCGTAATATCCTCTATCTTGAGAGGTCTGTCCCGCCAAACTGAGTCCACATTTACGTATCTGACCAATTCTTTTATTGAGAAACTGGGTTTCATGCTCAACGTATAAGCTCCGTCGGCTACACGGTAAACACTTTGACCAAATCTCACACCATCCGAAGGAAAAAAGGTCTTCATAATAGCCAGTATCTTGCTTTCATATGTTTCAGCAGTAGAATTCATTTCTAGTAGCCACTCTAATTGCTATATAAGCTATGATACTATTTCATTTTTGCTAGCTAAGAAACCATATTCTAAATTCACCCGTTTTGTTTTCGCTATGCCAAAATAAGCAGAAAGTGACTTCTTTCTTGACATAAAGGAGGCAAAAAATGGAAGGAAAAAAGAACAAGGGTGGTTTGAGGATAAACGTCACAATATACGGCCAACCAGCTGTTCAGGCCAGAGAACTTAAACAATCAGGCGCTGTTAGAAACAACGCAGATCTAGTGTGCCAAGCAATTTCTGCCCTTTATCAGCGTATGGTAGACGAGCGATTGAAGACTCTTCGTCTAAAAGCATTTGAAAAGACGGAGGAAAATGAACTTGATGCTTGACATAGAATTAAACTTAGGAGCATTGCAGGTCGTATTGGCAAAGAGAAAGTTCCGAATTCTAGACAAGCCTAATAGGACCCGACATAGTAAACACTCACTTAGTGGGCTGAGAGAAGCTGAAAGGTTCAGTCAAGCTAAAGTCAATCCAAAGAACATTGTATGCCGAATTCTTAACAGATTTCGAAGATCATGTGAATCTGCCGATATCTTGAAAGAGCCCTTGAAGGTCGTTTTAAAATTTCGGCAGATGGCTTTTATGTTAAGATTTCGGCAGGTGAATGTCCTCCTCATTGGTGTTAATGTGGTAGATCAAGAATGCGCCAAGAGATTTTAACCAAGTTCCTTCCGGGGTCTAAGGATTCGAATTTAGTCAGCAGGTTACCGTCTTTTGAACGTGAGCTTCTTTTTCCACTTGATTTTTACGGTTATGTTTTTTGTGAAAAATGTGGAGAAGTCGCGGTAAAAGCTGGATGGAGATACAATAGCTGCAAAGAGAAAGTTCAACGCTACTATTGCAGAAAGTGCAAGAGCTACTTCGAAATCGATTTCAACGCGCACAGTCACCAACCACAATGGGTTTTTGACAGAATCAATTCAGCTATAGTCGCAGGTCTCAGCTACAGCCAAATTCCCAAGGAAGTCAGAAGAGAAGGAAGAAATCGTCAGGCCAATCTAACAATATCAATTCCCACAGCTTATCAGATCGTAGAGAAGTCAGGCACACTCTTGGAAGAAATCGAAGCAGTTGTTTTACGAATACTTGTTGCAAAGAAACCTCCTTCGAGGACGTGGTTGATTGATGAGAGATATCATACTCTTCCCAAAAGGAGGATTAAAGGCAAGCAGATGCTGATTCTCGAACCAGCCTTGTGGAAGTGTGAGGCCCCTAAAAAGAATCGAAAGCTGAGACACAAAAGGCATAAAAACCGATTTATGTATGCAATAGCTGTGATTGAGCAAGAGTCTGGCTTTTGCTTTTCTACAGTTGTTTCCAAGAGCAAAGATTTCAAGGCAGCTGTTAAAGCTTTAGCTCTTGCGGCCAGACGCGCTGGGTACGATCCCAATTTGATCAGATGCGATGCGCACAAACCATCTGCACAGGCTGCAAGAATGCTATTTCCAGGAGCTCTTATAGCGAGTTATAGCAAGAAGGAGAAGATCGAGTGCATAAATGAAATTGAAACTTGGTTTTCCGGTGTGAGCCGCGCAATCGGCAAACATAGATTCAGAGCTATCAAGCCTTTAGATAATGCTTTGAATTTGTATCGCTATCACCGGAATTTCTTGGAGCCCTATTCAGAGAAAACTCCCAATGCAGGAAGAACACCTGCAGAAGTGCTAGGGATATGGCTTCCTCCAGAGATCAAGAATGAGGAAGATTTCAAGTTCTTGGAACTACTTAGGTTCGCCAGAAAATTCCTCAATGTTATAAGAGCTTTTCAAGCCAGGAAATGGTTTGTTAGCCCTTGAATTCGCATGTGATATCAAGATCAGATCGAGCCAAGTCAACTTTCGGCTGAGGATGCCGACAGTTTTCGCTGGGGTCTGATCTTGCAGAGCTTTGTGATTTCTTATCCAGTTATAGTATATAGGAAAACCTTTTTCAAAAGTTACTGTTCCCGTCTCATTGTGGAAATGGGACATCGCACGGATTCGAGATTTCACTAAGCCATTGAATCTCTCAAGCTTGTTGTTGTTTATTTCTCCTACTAAAGGCCCGAGAACATGAAATACTCTTGATTCACTATCCATGGAAGGTTTGTTGAATTCCAGCTCTATTGCTTTAGCGTAACTGGGGAGCCCATCAGTTACTATTTCCGACGGACTATTCTTAGACGTATTCAAGCCTTTTCTAAAAAGCCTAGATGCTTCCTCGAGATTCTTTCTTCGACTGATACGTAAGGCGATCAGATATCTAGTCTCCGAGTCTAGCAAGGACCAAATGACCATTTGTCGTCCATGCACCTTAATCGAGGTTTCATCTGCATGCCAACGTTCGGAAGTTTGCACCTTCACGTTCCTAGTGAACTCGTGGATAAGCTCGACATATTTTCTAATCCAATTGTAGATTGTCCCATATGAGACATCTATGCCGAACAGTGACCGCAAATGCTCCGAGATCTGTCTGAGGCTGATTCCTCTGAAATAGAGGTCAAGTGCAGAAACTATTGCCATTGTCGGATTTTTCATCTTTTCAAATCCATTCCGAGCAGTCGAGTATTTGTGACAACGTTTGCAATACAACCTTTGAGTTGGGCCGCTTCTATTGTACCTAAAACCGGATTTTACCAAAAATTCATTCGAGCCACATGTTTGACAAATCGGCCCAGATTCCACATTTCTTACTCCGATTGTGACTTCTCTAAGCATCAAGTAGTAAAAAACTGTGTAGATGTGCTTGCATCGTATTCCTCGTTTAAGAAAATCCTCGCAATTGCAACACCAATGGTCCTTATTCCAAGTAACTTCATACCGCCTTTTAGGATCTGACTGGGAGCGCACCATGAATTTCGATTGATTTATCGTCCTGACGTTGTCTCCCCTTACTAAGAATTGGATAGCTTTTATTTCTCGTTTATTCGTCAAAACACGCGGTCCTCGCAGCCGGTTTTGTCTTTACATTACCGTTTGAGGTGATTTGAGCCATTAAATCATGGATACGAGTTTGTAATTCTTTCAGACTGTTCTTCAGGTAATCATCTAAGTGACCGATGTCTTCAATGATTCCTTTTGTGCTGGTTTCGATTCTTTGTGCTTTTCCTCTTATTCTCTTTACCCATTCGCAATAGTTGTAAATTTCATTGATCACTTCGAGGATTTTTCTATCTGCAAAGAGCTTGTGGAAATCTATCTCTATTTGACTGAAAGGACGTAACGCGATTAAGGCAGATCTGATGGCACCGTAAGATACAGCGAAAAACTTTCGATCTGTCACCAAGATCATGCCTTCCTGAGAATGTTCAAAGAGGAATCCATTAGCACTTTTTGGCATGACTTCAACAGCTAGTATTGCTAATCTTTCGCCTCTCGTCTGCATCTGACTTCTAACTTGTTGAATGAATGATCGTTTCCAGCCGCTATTGTTTTTCTTGGATTCGATGAGAATCTTCTGCCCCAGACTTGTCCCGTTGAATCGAGGACTTGCTAAAATGTCGGTTTCTCCTGGCCCACCTAGATACTCGTATTCATCTTCTGGATAGCAGTCCTGCAGCTGCTGTATTAGTTCGAGTTCACCTTGTTTTCCTTTTTCAGATGGAACCTTCTGGAAACGTAGTAGTTCTTCGAGCAGAGGCAATATCGGCGGTACTAGCTGTGCCAGCAATTTCATCTGTTCAGGCTGAGGAAATCCCATTCTTTCTAGTGTTACCTTGAAGTTGTCAGCAACTTCGCGCTTTATTTCTTCCATTTTTCTTTCGGTTGTTTCATTTACTCTATCAGCAACTACTTGGATTGCATTCAAAGTGTCCTTGAATGTAGGTGTTGCGTCTCGAAGAAGCTTGAATTCGCTTTCCAACTTCATTCTTGTTTCATTGAATTCTTCTTTTACGTCCTTTCGTACGTCGTCAGGCAAGCTCTCAATAATTTTTGGAAAGAGTGCCAAGAAGGCCTTCATCGGTTCGAGAACTTTGTTCAGCTGATCTTGAGTGTTTCTTAGCAAAGCCTTTGTGAGTTCATCAACAGTTGCCTTCAATTCAATGTTATGGCCTAGGTGAGGAATGTTTTCCCATACGATTTTTGTGAGAGAAATGGCCGCATCGATTTTACCCTCAGCAGCAAGATGATTAAGAAAAGTAACACTCGCAGGTTCTATCAAAAAAGCCCTCGCGTCGTAGCCACAAATAGGGCATTTTGTTAATGACATCGTCATTCTTTCCACAACCGTGATGTGTCATTCCACATTGGCAACTCTTCATGTTCAAGATGCTTTGATGCTGATATATTCAATGCATATTCACTGAATATACAAAGGCTGAAAAACCATATAAGCATTTCGTTCACTTAATACGAAATTAATATTCAGTGAATTTGAGATGGCCAAGAGAAAAGGTAAGCAGATTCCAGTGCAATTCACAGATGAGATGTTAGAAGCAATAGAAATCGCTATAAGCATCGGGGCAGCTGCCAACAGAAGTGATTTTATACGCGCTGCTGTTTCTGAAAAGTTAACAAACCTTTCAGTTTATGGTGAAATGAAAAAAAGAAAAAATGTTAATGCCTAATGATGCGTTACACTATAGGATTAACGATAATGCCGAACTTCAAAACTATGGAGCCTCAAGCCGTCTTGAGAGGGTATCTTAAACCGTTGAGACAATGAAGCAACTAGTCGGATTTTGTAGGAGAGCATTGAGATGAGTAAAGAGAAGAAGAAAAAACGCATCTGCCCCATCTGCGGCACTGAATTAGATGAAGGCGAAGACATATGTCCCAATTGTGGAAGCTACATTGAAGAACCCGCATACGATATTGAAGATGATTTGGAAAATGGGGAATAGGTAGGCTTGATCGGCAGCGAGAAATGCCACAAATTATCTTGAGTGTTACGGATCATATCTTAGGGCATATTCAAGGGCAGAAAACAGAGAAGAAACCTGTTTCAGACATTCATATTCCCGATTTGGTTTTGGTAAATCTTTTTAATAACAGTTACTGGTTCTGGCCTTGAACTTGAATTTTAGGAACATTTTTGGTATTAAATCCTACTCTTGGTCCTGGCTAAAACCTGTAGCGTTGATAGCGATGCTAGCACGCCATAGAGAAACCTAATTTTGTCAATTATAGGTTAGGTTTGTAGTTCATGATGAAAAGCTCTTGTCCCTTGCCTGCTCTTTTATTCTTTACATTATTCATTCCATATTGCATTTCCCATGGATAGGTATACGTATTCGCAAACCTGAGCAAATTGCGCATCTTTTTTGAATTGTCACAAGTGGCAAGCCATCTATGCTTGCATTTTTCAACATTCGTAGCAAATTGCTTATGGTTGAATGATTTGTGCAAATTACCATTCTTGCCATATAGTTTTGATTTCATCGATTTCCAATAGGGTGGATCCATGTAAATGAAAACATTTTTTCCATCTTCGAGGAGCATATTCTCATAGTTTTCATGTGTTATTACAACATCTTTTAACAGGTTTGATAATGGTTTCAGCCTGCCCATACAGGTTACGGTGAACCTCTTTTCGAAAGCCTCTGAAGAATAGCCTCCCGAGTCAACAGTTCCTGAATATGTTATTCGGTTCAGTATGTAGAATCTTACTGCTCGATGAAATCCATCAGCATCTTCATTTGAGGACGCTAGTTTTTCATATAGTTTTCTGCCATTTTTGATAGAACTTCTTAGTTTCATCACTTCGTTAATTAGTTCATCTACGCTGTTTTTTAAACTATTCCAGAAGCAGTATAGATCGTAGTTCAAATCATTTATCCTGTAGGTTGCATTTGGGTGTAGCTGCTTAAGAGCAATGAAAACCGATCCACCCCCAAGAAAGGGTTCTCTATACTCAGAAAAGTCAAGAGGGATAAATGGTAAAATCCTCTTCAGAGCTTTGGACTTTCCTCCAGGATACCTCAAAGGACTAATGACTTTCTTCAAGTTGCTCTGCTCTTCACATTTCAAATAGATAAATTGCAGTTCTGGTTAAGAAATCTTTGCCTATTTGCTTTTAGATATTATAGAGTCTATTGGCGTATTCTTTAGCCTCATATAGTTAGTCCGAAATCAAAAGTAAGAGTGCCTTCATTCTTGACAGACGGATATTTTCTTGACTTAAAAATCTCGTACAGTAATTGGAGTGTGCCAAGGGAGGGAGCAATTCAAGAAATGATGCATTGTTCATGCGGTTTAAAGGACAATAAGGCATTTACAATCGTTATAGGCTAACATCATCATCTTTGATTCGTTATTTTGCATTCAGTATACAAAGGCTGCATTTTCATTGCCATATTACTAGTTAATAAGAAATAAATAGCTCGAAAAATGTATCTATTGAACAAGGGCCAGTGGTCAAGCCAAGACGCGCAGTCTGCCACTACAATAGAATGGTGAAATTTCTCGTTGTTGAGCAGAATAGATTTCAGTCGAATCAAGATAAGACTAGATAACATCAGCAAAAAGGCTACAAAATCTGTTTCTTTTGTGCCCTCAGATGTAGAGGTAAAGATGCAGGAATTCTATATGAGCCCAACAATGAGCTGTCTTGAGGATTTTGTCTCGAGTTATGCCCTGGACCCCAGACGTTTTACGTTAATGGAAGATTGGAATGTTTATGCCTATGATGAAAGTGTCCAGAACTACAAGGCCTTAGAGGGAGACCTTCTGTTCTGCAGTTCTTCAACGATCAAACTCGAAGAGAAGTACAAATTCAGTTTGTCTGTTCTACCATACTTCTTGACTTCAATGACAAAATTCAAAGACGCGCATGATGATGATATCCGTTTTGCAGAGAATGTTGCAGAAGAACGCAATCTTATACTTGTAAACTCCAAAATAGAGTCTATTCTTGGGAGCGTAGAACCACACTCAATTGTACTCATCGACGGTCCTTTAGTCGGGGGAAATGCATCCACGTATATCATCGGGATGGACGAAAATCTAAGAAAGAGTGATTGCATACCTCTATATTTTGTGAAAAACTCAGATAGCAGACTGGTTATCGAAAATGACTCGAGACTTTCGAGAGAATTTAATAGTGACTTTCACTGGGCGGCTTGCGTGTTCAAAAGTGAATGTAGGTCTCCATTTTTTAGATATACTGACAAATACAACAGTAGAAACTCGAAGGTCTTCACTTATTTGAAAGCGCTTGCTGGCTTTCCGGAAAGAGTGGAAATGCACACTTTGACTTATGAGAAATATGGTTCTCTCATGCCTTCTTTAATGAATCTAATAGCGTATTATTATCTTGTGCAAGGGGATTATACAAATCCTCAAGTGCGCCCAATAGCTATCGCAGAAAAATACGCGAGAGAAGGTATAAGGATCTTGAATATTCCTGTTCTGCTCGGCAGACTTGGATTCCTTCCTACAATAAATCAAGTACGTTTTGGGTGAGAAAATGTGGATTGTGACTGGAACAGAAAGTAACCTGATAAAACTTGTTTCGTCGAAAGATGTAGATGGGATACTACCCGTAGGTTCCTACCTCACCGTGAACGACGACAAGAATATGAAGCACATACTATTCGTTGAGAAATCCTATCAGAAATCTCTTTTCGAGCCATCACCCTTGATAGTTGACACTGAATTGCCCATGCTTAAACAAGATCAAGAATGCAAGAACGTGGTGTTAGCAAGAGAAGTTCGACAATTCCCATTAAGGACAGATGGCTTATTCAGCTTCATCAAACCGAATGATACTGCTCAGAGAACTTCACAACAAGAAATCGACGAAATATTTACATCAAAAGAAGGCTATCCTGTTTTTTTGGCTACGAGCTTCCTTACACAAGATTCCTCGCTAAGAGATGACTCAGGTCATTTGATATACGTGAGAATACCATTTGACTCCCTCTATCTGCAAACCATGATATGTGGTCAAACAGGTTCGGGAAAAACTGTAGCTATGAAGTATTTGATTGAACAGTTTCTTGCACACGAAGGGGGTGCAGTTTTAGCGATCAACGTTAAAGCCATTGATTTGCTTACCATGGATCAGCCTACAACTATTACAGAAGAGAAACTTAAGGAACAGACAAAAGAAGAATGGGACACATTAGGATTTTCTGAAAGCAGATCTAAAGAATTCAGCATTTATATACCTGCCTCTAGGCAGAAGCATAAGGAAGGCGTCAACAGAGAAAAGGTTAGATCGATAACCCTTAGAACGCGAGATCTTGAGCCCAATTCTCTCCTTGGGGTTCTACAGAATATTACGGATCGTGCCGCAGAGGCTTTGCCTAATATATTTAGATATTGGGTGGAGAGAACTCATGATCAGGAGATCACTTTCCGCAACTTTATCAGCTGGTTTAGAGAGCGAGCAACAAGAGAAAACCAATACGTGTTTCCAACACTATCACAAGCAGGCGAAGAAAGTGAAATACCCTTACACCCTGGCACTTGTACTGCAATCTTGAGATCTCTCGAAAGTGCCATAGACTTCTTTGACAGCCAAGAAAGTGATTGTCTCGCAATACGTGAAGACCATGTAATGGTTCCTGAGAAGCTATCGGTCATAGATCTGTCAGATAAAGATACGATAATTTTCGGAGCTGTTCTCCTTCGCCATCTGTTGTCAAGGATCTATGAATCTAAGGCGACCAAGGGGCAATATTCTGATGTCCCTGTCCTGATAGTGATCGATGAAGTTCACCACTTCTACGGCTCTGGGGCCTCAGTACAAGCTCTTGAAGAACTGAATGCTATCGCAAGAATGGGTCGATCAGAAAGAATAGGTGTCATCTTTGCATCGCAAAACCCCGAAGACCTACCAAATGGACTTACGTCTATTGTTAATACAAGGATATTCTTCAGGTCTCTCGGGAATGTTGGCCGCAAGTTTGACCTAAAGGATTTATCGATTGAATTGTCTGCATTGGAAAATGGGTTTGCAGCTATAATGAGTGTTGCTTTGCCTCAGGTAAAATTCGTAAAATTCCCGATTTCGCTTATGGGGGTGAAAACTTGAAATCAAAGCTTTATGCTGAAGATCTTTTGAAAAAACTGGTAACGGAAAAGGAACTGAAAATACTCAAAGCAGTATGGGACGAAGAGCTGAGTATTGAGCAGAAGATCGATTCTTTGTTAAAGGAGAGATAGAGTTGTTTCAGTTCAGGATGAGCTACCTTGAACCAGGGTATCACAAAGCCGGAGATCGACCTTTTCTTTTCCCTCCCGAAGGCATCGATGACAAGATTAGCACTAATCTTATTGAAATTGAAGGCAGAAACGGTACAGGCAAAACTACTCTGCTCAATTGCCTAGCACTTGCTACTGGTTATCTTGATCATGAAAAAGATCTAGAAACAAAGCCCGCGTTAAAGCGGAAATTGCAGGATTTAGATAAAAATCCTACGCTAGAGTACTTCTTTAGGATTTGTTGCGACAAACCTGAACCAATCGATCTGAAAATTGAAAGGGCCAAGGGACAAAAACCAAAGCTCTGGCTGAACTCGAAAGCCGTAGACTTGGACACCATTAATAGAAAGTTTGACATCATTTTTCTCACAGAGGATGATCCAAAAAAAGTTGTAAATGCTAGTCTTGGAAAATTGTCTAAATACATCAGCGAACTCGAGAAAGGATTAGTCTCCATTCAAAATACAATTAATAGAAAACTATTAGACATTGCTGAGTTCCGAAATTTCAAAAAGAAAGAAAATAACATAATCAAGGAGATCGAGAGTTGCCGCAAAAACATTGAAAGTAAGAGAAGTGATCATGCAAAGCTTACGCAAAAGCTGAAACAGTTAGAACAGAAGAAAGATATCAAAGGAAAACTTGAACTCCTTAACGATGAAAAGCAAATCACTTCGGAATACAACAGGTTGGGAAAAAAATATGATCAGATAAAAGACAAGAAAGGCACTGATATTATTCGCAGCCTATATAGAGAGAGGTCAAACCTTAGTAAAGTAAATGATGAAACAAAGAGGATCGACACTCAGATCATACAGATTTGTGATTCGCTGAGACATTATAACATTCCTCTTGAAACTGAAAAGCTATTGAAAGGCGATTATGCCGAGCTCAATCAATTAAACCAAAAACTGCAACCAAAGAAAAAGGAAGAAACGGTAAAACTACGAATGATAGACGATCTTATAGCTCTATTCAACCGCTATCTGGAAAGCGATATTGTGCCCATAATCAATAAACCTGTCCGCGAAACCTTGAGTGAACTGCTGAGGTTAAAAGCCCAACTTGCAGCTGACCGTGTCTTTGCGTTGTTAACGGCACTAAATAATGTTATGGAGCAAAAGAAAGGTGCAATTGTCGAATTCGACAAGATTCAGAACAAGATATCTGCGCTGTCTCAAAAAAGTAGGGATCTGAAAGAAATCGAAGAAGTTCAGGGCGCCTATATTAAGGCGGAGGAGAAATACTTGGCTTTGCAAGTTGCTTTGGGCCAAGACAAAACGGATTTGCTGTCTAAGTGGCGTGAGCTCAGTTTGGCCGATGGAGATTCTATAGCCATACAAAAACAGCTAAATGAATTGGAGGTGTTGATCCGAACAGACGAAACTATGAAAAGCAAATATGAGGAAAATCTTAGAATGCTGCGTGAGAATTCTACAGCAAAACCCAAGCATGAAGAAGAAGAGGAGAATTTGCGAGTCCTCTATGAAACAATTTCGAAATTGCGCGAGAACGTTATTCAATGGACCCAAATTCTTGACAATCCAGAACTGGCTAGCAGACAATTCACACCAGAAGGAGAGAAGGTTGGATTTGGACTATCCGACTACCAGAAGTTTGTCAAAGCTGTTGGGTGGTACTTGGGAAGCCAGTTCGAACCGATACCCTTTGACTATAAGCTTCACAATGTCAGCTTCTTCGACATTGAGAGAAATGTCTTCATAACGGTGGACGATAGGCAAATCCACATAGATAACCTATCACAAGGGCAGAGCAAGATTACTTCTCTCACAGGCAGTTTTAAGAAAATGGATCCAGGCAAGAAGAAAATTGTGCTGATCGATGAGATCTCTGAATTGGACCCTCAGAACTTAGAGGATGTAAAGAGAACTTTGAAGAGTAAATTAGATGATGGATCTCTTCTGCTTGCTGTTCTTGTTAGGCCTTCTTCTGAGATGATTGAGATAAAAGGATGGAGTTAAGAACGATACAAGCTGACGCTGATACAGAAATGGTGAAAATGTTTGACGCTTTAGTAGACGTGATGGAACAATCTAAAAGAATCAAGAGAGAAAGTGTTTCGTCTAGGTTGATCTTCGAGATCTTTGGAATGACTGAAAACACTAGATCAAGGAAGTTCTGTGATGGCGCGATCTATATCGATCCCAAAGTCGCTGACATATTACTAGAAAAAGGATTGGTGCAAAAACTTGTCTTGGAAGAAGGAGAAAAATATACGCTGACGTTTAAGGGGATTGCACGATGCATAGAAATGAGATATGGCAAACAATTCGAGCAGCAATTCGAAGAGTTCTTAGAATTGGCTGGTCAGAGATTGAATACACTAGAACAAACTGACCTCCAATGGAACGAGAAACTGGCGACACTATCTCTAATACTTCTGGCAAGTACGTCCCCATCATCAGCGATTCGCTTGAACAGCGAAATAAACAAAAAAGTTCTTGTCGAAGTCTTCCAAAAAACACTCACTTGTCTTAAAAAGTATGGTTTGATAAAGAAGACAGAAGAACTGAGAACAGTAAGCAGGGGCGAGTCACCTGCCTCAGCATTGATGAGTAGGCTCGATACATTGACACGAAAAACAAAATACTATTACAAATATGTTGGCAAAGGCTCAGAATATTACTTTGATATTGAGAAAAATGGCAACATCGATGAACAACGAACGTCCTTCTTACTGAGAAGGGTATTTGGACATTTTGATCCGAGCTGCAATTATGAAGAAATGTACAAAGAATTAGCAGAGATTAGTCAACTCTATTACCCACGATTCCATGCTCGCTCCGTGAATCCAACAGTTGTCTTAGGTATTTTGAAGAATCTGAAAGATTTCACCCAAGACGAGATCCTACACCTACCTTTGGAAATGCCACAGGATGTGGAGCAGACTAAGCAAACACAGCCTCACTAAGCCCACGTATCTGTGGCAAAATCAAATCCGCTTTTTGAACACTTATATTGGCTTTTCTCAAATCATTTACATAGGCTCAATAGTAAGAATAGCGAGTCATTGTTGAAATGTCATCTGAAGAAATAGTCCAGCAACTGTTGAATTTCGTCTATGAGACCGGAAGACTGCCAAAGCTTGGCGAGCCAGGTCTCGAGGAATTGATAGCTGCAGCTGTCAAAGCGTTCGGTTCCTTGGAAAATGCGTTGAGAGTTGCCGGACTACTAACCAATGACCAAGGAACAACACATCTTCGTCAACCAAGAAAATCGTCGGTTATCCAGGGATCAAAGTTGAAGAGATCGTTCTCAGCGTATCCTCAAGACTATTTCTTGAATCTGCTGAATTTGGATCGATCACAGCCTCCTGGCTCTCCTGCACCTGATGGTACACCAAAATGGTGGGAGAGAAGAGCTAAAACGCAATATACATGTTCAGCTTGCCAAGAAGCAATTGAAAAAGGTGAAAGATACATTGGCCGCAGAAAACTCCATCCTGGTATGCGTGGCATCTATGGCTATAGAGGAACATATTCTACTGATTATTATCACATAATTTGCTTGCTTAGAAGCGCTAAGACTCAAATCGAAGAAAGC